>ENA-UOOR01000061-UOOR01000061.1-fermentation-metagenome-genome-assembly--contig:-NODE-61-length-151647-cov-10.378384_pt1 | contig 151647 bp, 121 predicted proteins | sample MGYA00245780_ERZ724029 | MGnify/ENA primary metagenome ERZ724029 (study PRJEB28704, sample SAMN03018315) | fermentation metagenome | biome: anthropogenic terrestrial biome; feature: soil...
GTCTTTCAATATTTCCATCGATTCAATGTCTGCGGGATTCAGATAGTTTATGTTGTCGGAAAAGAGACCGTCGACCACATATAAGGGGGAATAACCGTTAATAGAGTTTGTACCCCGGATTCGTACCTCCGGATCCTGTCCCGCACGACCGGAGTTTACAATCTGTACACCGGCAACTTTGCCCTGTACGGATGACAGCAGGTTTGTCGTGGGCCGGTTGGCAATCTCTTCGGCATTCACACTGACGATGGATCCGGTTAAATCTCTTTTCCGGGCGGTACCGTAGCCGATTACTACCACCTCCTCCAGCGCCTGTACATCTTCCGCCATGACCACATTCACCAAGGTGCGTCCGTTGAGGGATTCTTCAATTGTCGTCATCCCGATGTAGCTGAAGACAAGGGTCGCATCGGCCGGTACGTTGGAGAGTGTGTAGGTTCCATCGACCCCGGTCACGGTGCCGAGGGTCGTTCCTTTCACCAATACGGTGACCCCTATAGCTGGGTCTCCCGTGGCTCCTTCCGTCACCGTTCCGGAGACGTTTATTCGCTGCTGTGCAAATAACATCATGGTGAACAGCAGGAGATTTAAAACTGTTGCAATTTTCAATTTCATGGGTTCATTATTTTGTTTAAAAAATAGAATTTATTGCAAAATAATGAATTGTTTACCCAGATGGCAAATGAATGACCTCATTAAAAGTACTTTATGTTGTAAAGCATATTTTTAAAGGGTACTTTTTTACTACGTCAACACATTTAAAAAATCTGATTATCAAAAGTTTGTTTTTTTATACCATATAAGTGTACAGTAGCTACTTATTTGAATTTTATCATAAAATCAACGAGATTTTCAGCTTCAGTTAAGTCCAGTTTTTTCCGTAAGCGGTATCTTGCTGCTTCCACTCCCCTGATGGAAATGCTCATCATTCCGGCGATTTCCTTTGAAGAGTAGTTTAACCGGAGCAGCGTACAGAGCTTGAGGTCGGTAGAAGTGAGAGTGGGGTATCGCTCTTTAAGTTTGCGGAAGAAGTTTTCGTGAATGAGATCGAAATTTTCCTGGAATACGGCCCATGCATCCTCATCCGATAAATTTCTTCCAATCATCGATAGCAACTCATTGCCCTCGGTGCGATTGATTTTACCAGACAGCATATGGGATTGGATGTGTGAACGCAAGTTGTTGAGAAATTCGGTATGGTTAATGATCATCATGGCGGCAGTGGCCAGTTCTTTACTTTTGTATGTGAGATCTGCCTCCAGTTTCTCGTTGCGCAATGCAGTTATTTCCTTTTCCTGTTTGTCAAGTTGTGCGAGCCGCAAGTTTTCCTGTTCTGTGAAAAGCTTATTTTTCTTTTGTACGATTTTTTGCACATGGTTCTCTATAAAAACTCCGGTAATCAATAAAATAATCATTACATAGAAAAGATATGCCCACCATGTTTTGTACCAGGGGTTTTTGATTCGGAACGAGAAACTGAGCGATGATAAAACCATTCCCGAGTTATCCATGACACGAGCTTTCAGGATGTAGTCATTGGCTGGCAGGTTATTGTAAGAGATGGAGAGATCTTCACCGGCATTAACCCATCTGCTGTCATAGCCTTCCAAATAGCATTCCACACGGAAATAATGATTGGAATATTCGGGATACATAAACTGAAATTCTACGTCATTGTGCTTGTATGCAATCAGGGCTTTTTTCCGTGGATTCAGAAAATAGGTACGGTCGTTTTTCCTGTCGTAATAGGCTACTGATGACAGATACAAGGTCCCGCTTGCAGGTGTCCTTTCCTCCGTGATGATATATCTCCCGATGCCGCCGTTCAGACAGAAATAGGTGATGTGATCGTCGGCGACAAATACATTGGCCCGTCCCACATTAGGTGGATTGTTCAAGTTGCTGTAGGAAATGCGGTCTATTAAGGTATAATGGCTATCATCGGAAGAAACGAGGGCATACTCTGAGTTGCGAATAAACCAGTGTAAATTGTCGTTTACCGGCACAATCCGGTAGGTATCTGCAAAACCGTCCAACTCGTTGTTTAAAAGATTAAAAGGGATAATTTTTCGCTGAATGTCGTCGTAGGTATAAAAAAGGTCTTCATCGGTAAATACAATACGACCATTCAGTTTCATTACCTTTGCAGGTCGAGATATGGATGACTGTGTTGGATCGAGCGTTTGAAAATTTTCCAATTCTGTAACCTTACGCAATTCGCTGTCGAGCCGCAAGCGGTAAATCCCTTTGTACATATGTCCTGTCCAGATATTTCCGGTGTGGTCTATCTCGATGTTTTTAATGAGGTCGGAGAAGCCTTCCACTTGATGACTGAAAATCCAGTTGCCAGAGGGTGCCTGTACATATACATATAACGATGTGTATGACGATTCAAGAAGAACGTTTTTCCCGTTGATGACAGCCTGTTTGATATCAGTCCCTCCTGTGTTGGCTCCTGAAACAGTTATTTCTCGATCTTCTTCCAGCAGAGAGGTACCCAGATTATGACCCACGAAAATCTGATTCCCAAAAGCTTTGATGAACCATGACTGGATATCGAATTCCGGAAAGTGAAAGAATCTCTTTTCAGTTTCAGAATAATGATAAACTCCTTGGTTGGTAGCCAGGTATAAGGTGTTTTGATGCCAAAGAATGTCTTCCACCAATCCTATTTGCATATCGGTGGGTTCAAAGAAAGTAAAGGGTGAACCGGTGCGAATATGAGAAATGCCGTTGTCGAGTGCTGCCCACAGATTATGTTCACGATCGCTGAATAAAGCCAATACGGTATTGTTGTGTAATCCATTGGTTCGATTAATATGCCAGAGCTTATCACCATTCTTATCGATCGCAATCAGTCCGCTGTTAAGTGTTCCAAAGAGGTATTGTTTGTTTCCCGAAAGAATAGCCCGATTGATGATCGATTCCTTTAAGTCCTTTTCAACCAACGTTTTCCAAGGGGTTAGTCTACTAGTATTTTCCGAAAACCGGTAGATGCCGCTCTTGGATGTGACCAGCAGATATTCTTCCTCTTTCTCCACGAAAGGCAAGACCGCGACTACATTGTCATCGTTCAGCTGATCCCTTGTCAGTATGCGATGAAACTCCTTCCCATCGAAACGGTAAAAATCGTTGTTGATCAGCTGTGCAAACATGTGGTTTCCTACAGGGAAGAAATACAAAACATCCGGATTAGGGTCTAGCGTAGTTACTTCCTTTCCATCATATACAAATACAGCTGAGAACGATTGGAAGTAGATCTTACCATTAAAGGCGTAAATAGTCCATATTTCATCGTTGTGAAATGGATAGGATTCAGCCAGACTTTTGATTGAGTGGTAGATAAGTTGATTAGTATCGTCGGGTTCAAAATAACCAAACTCTTCGAATGAGCCCACATAAATGCGTTCGGGGGTTGAGACGGAATCAACATGGATTGATTTTACCGAAAGATTATTGGGCAGAGGATGGAGCTTCCAGTTCACACCCTCATAACTAAGCAGTCCATTGTTGTTGCCAATGTAGATTACCCCGTTGCTTCCTTGGGCAATGGCCCAATTCTGATTTCCGGCTTTGTAATCTCCTGTGGTATAATTATAGACTGGAGGAATAAAAGGGATGTGCTGTGAGTTGCCTTTTAGGGAGAGCATGGCAAGCACCACAGTAAAGAGTGCCGTGCAAATTTTTTTTTTACAGGCTGATTGCATCATGATGCCGGAAATATGGGTGAAAAAAAAGAGGAGTTACTTTTTCTCCAGTAAGTGCATTATTTCTTTTTCACTCAGTACTTTTACATTTGTAAAAAGAAACTTCGGATCCAGGAAGTTGCCATACTGGTTGCATTCGGCCACAGCTTCATTGAGAATCGACTTGGCATCTTTTTCGAAAGAAAAAAGCATCAGGATCGTGAAATAGTTCTCTTTTATTTCGAATTTCTCAATGATTACTTCGGCTTTTTGAAGCTGAAAGTTAAATTCACGTTCCACAATTTCTTTGTGTAGCACCGTGAATGCGTCTCTTTCCGGGGTGGTAAACAGCGCGAAAAAACGCAGTTTCTTGTCCTGCCCTCCCAGTCCCGAGGAAATATAAACCTGTTGATGTCCAGACAAATCTGAACTCAGTATAATGCGGCTGCTGACAAGTGCCATGGAGGACCAGTGAGATAGTTCCGGCTCCAGGGGACTGCTATGGTAAGTCTCTATCGAGCGATATGCTGCCACATCGGGAATTGAGGCCAGCAGGCTTAAGCTTCTTTTTTTGCGGTCGATCGATTCGTCGGGCGAAAACAAGACTGCGATCTCTTCGTCGCGAACAAAGGGATTGTTCTCTCTTCTCAATCTGTCGAAATAACGGAAATAGTCCATCTGCTCCTCCATGGGAACCAGATCCTCAAGGATGTGAAACGAGTCGATGCCCTGCTCGTTCAATGTTTGCCGCAACTTGGCCAGTAGATCATCTTGTGCGCTCATAGACGCAAAGATAGCATAATTTTCGTTTTTGGTCTGCTGCCTTTTCTAATTTGCTTAAATTTCATCAATTTGGCCCTTTATTCCTCGGAATTGTATAAATTCGCATCATCAAACTGAAAGACTCCTCGAATGAAGATTAAAATAGTCAACTTGTCGCGACATCCCCTTCCAGAATATGCCACTGCTTTTGCCGCGGGCATGGACTTACGTGCTCACATCGCCGAGCCGATCATGTTGAAACCACTGGAACGGGCGCTAATTTCCACAGGGATCTATCTGGAGTTGCCCATTGGGTATGAAGCGCAGATTCGTCCCCGCAGCGGCCTGGCTATTAAGCATGGAATTGGCATAGTAAATGCACCGGGAACCATTGATGCCGACTACAGAGGAGAGATTCGGGTGATTTTGGTCAACCTCTCCAACGAAGAGTTCGTCGTCAACGACGGCGAGCGCATCTGCCAGATGGTTGTTGCACAACACGCGAAGGTGGAGTGGGAGGAAGTCGACTCACTGGCAGAAACAGCAAGGGGCGCCGGCGGGTTTGGCCATACCGGAAAAAAGTAATAACCGAAGTAACAAATGACCTATACAAAAGTAAAACACCACATATTTTTTTCATTTCTGTTTTTCTTCCTTCTTGCCGGAGCATTGCCATTTAAGGCCCTGGCACAAGAGAATAAAGAGGCATTGTGTCTGAATGAGGAAGAGAGACGAAAATTCGATCAGTTCTTCTATGAGGCTTTGAATGCTAAAGCACAGGGTAGCTACGATGAGGCGTTTGATCTCTTTCAACATTGCTACGCCCTGGATTCTACCAATGCCAATGTACTGGTAGAGATGGGTACATTTTATAATGTACTGCAACAGAAAAACGAAGCGCTTTCATTCTTTCGGAAGGCCGTTCACTACGATTCCGCCAATTATTATTACAACATGATGCTTGCCGGTTTGAGTAAGGAACTCGGATTAAAGCAGGAAGTAGTGGATATGTACCGTGCGCTTGCCGGTCGGCACCCTGACAAGCCGGAACTTCAGTATGAACTGGCAAACGCACTTGCCGAAAATGGGGAATTGCAGGAGGCCATCGACACCCTTAATAACCTCGAGAGAAGTACCGGGTTGTCTGAAGTGATCACCATGAACAAGTATCGTCTTTACTCATTGATGGATAAAAAGGAAAAGGCATTCGAGGAAATTCAACAGATCATCGATAAAAACCTGAATGATCCTAGGTATCTTGTGCTCATGGGTGACCTTTACTTGGAAGACAATCAGTCTGCTAAAGCACTCCAATATTATGAACAGGCAAGAGAGGTAGATCGGAATTATCCGGCACTGATTCTTTCCCTGGTCAATTATTACGAAAAAACCGACAACAAGGCTGCTTCACAGTCCGAGTTACAGCAAGCCATCACAGGCTCCTCCCTCGATGTAGAGACCAAACTGCAGCTCCTCACGCGTTATCTGGGTATTTTGCAGCAACAGAAGCAGGACCTGAAACAAGCCAACCAGTTGTTTAAGACACTTTTTGAACAATATCCCAATAACACCCAGTTGAATATGATCTATGGGAACGTATTGTTGTTGCAAGACGACAAAGCGGGAGCCATGGAGCAGTTCGAGATCTACACCAAAGACAATCCTGCCGATCCTACGGGATATGATCAGATGATCCGGATTGTTTTGCCGGATGAAGATATGGATAAGCTCAGGGAAATAACTGCAGAAGCGTTGAAACATCTCCCGCAGGAACCTCAATTTTATTACTATCTGGGTGCAGCTTACTATCAGCAGGGAAAATATAAAGAGGCATTGAGCGTTTTTGAAGAGGGCGTGCACAAGGCCGTAATCGTCAACCCTCTGTTGGAATCAGACTTCCATGGTCAGATCGGCGATTTAAACTACTTTCTGGGAAACAAGGAAACTGCTTTTCAGAGTTATGAAAAAGCGTTAAAGTTACATCCTCAGAATCTTTCTGTTTTAAACAATTACAGCTATTACTTGTCATTGGAGAAGAAGAATCTCGATAAGGCTGAACAAATGAGTGGTATTACCATCAAGGCGGAACCTATGAATCCGACTTTCCTTGATACGTATGGCTGGATATTGTATGAACAGGGAGCCTATACAATGGCGAAAATTTATATCGAGAAAGCAATTGAATACAGTAAGGAAAGTCCTTCGGCCGATGTATTTGAACATTATGGCGATGTACTCTACAAAACGGGTGAAAAAGAGAAAGCCCTGGAACAATGGAAGAAAGCCCGTAAGTTGGATAAAGACTCAAAGAGACTAAAAAAGAAAATTCGAACAGGAAAATTGTGATCTCTACTATAAATGAATACTCGTGGTATATAATGCCATCAAAGATTATATAATATTCTGTAATAAGTGATCCATTATGAACACCAAGCGTTTTACACAGATATTGCTTCTATGCCTTTTTACGGCTTTGGTATTCCATGCTTGTAAGCCTCGGCAGCGGATTGTCTATTCCATTTCACCCGTAGCGGATAAAGCCAATAATCAGCTTTTTAATGACATCATTTCCAGTGAGTTTCAGTATACTACATTTACAGCAAAACTGAATATGAACCTCACCAATGGGACTAAATCAATGAGTTCCAAGGCAAATATCAGAATCGTCAAGGACAATGCACTGCAAATATCTATTCAGCCCCTTTTTGGTGTGGAAATGTTTCGGTTTTATATAAATCCCGATACGGTAATGGTAGTTGACCGAATGAATAAACGATACGTAATGGAATCCATTGCATCATTGAAAGAGATGTATCCCGTGGGGTTCGATTTTTACACCTTGCAGTCGGTCTTTACCAATAGTCTTTTTGTGCCGGGAAAGGGGCGTGTGGAATCATCCGACTACCGAAAATTCAAGTACACTCAAACCTCCGATCAATACTATTACATCACATCGAAGGATACTAGATCGAACATCGACTATTCCTTTACCGTGAACGGAGACGACCGCATCACTTTTACCCATCTGATGCAGCCCGAGAAAAAGCAATCGCTGCAGTGGGGATATCACAATTTTATTGTGCTGAATGATCTGACTTTTCCCAGCAAGATGCAAATTACCCTCTCCTCCTCCTCCCGAAAAGTAAATGCAGAACTGCTCTTCTCAGATATAGCCACCAATGAATTGCTGCAACTCCCATTGAATGTGCCTTCCGGTTATACGAGAACGACAGTGGCTGAGATATTGAAAATTTTTTCTCAAAATAAATGACATCTGCATGGATCATCTTCTGCACGCGGATGATTCATATAGATGCTTTTGTGTAAAAAAATCGCATGAAACGGCTTTTTATCATATTTCTTTTTATATTGACAGGATCTTTTTCGTTCTCTCAAAACCCGCAGATTGAACGATTACAGAAACAACAGCAGCTATTACAGGAAGAGATAAAAAATACGAACAAGCTGTTTCTCGATGTCAAAAAGCAGACAACCACCATCCTCGATCGCATCAATCTGATCAATAAGCAGATATCCGCACGTAAAGAACTTATTGTTGCACAACAGGCAGAGATCAGTGCTCTCGGGCAGGAGGAAGCACGGCTGGAAGCAGAAATTGTTCGACTCAACAAAGAGCTGAAGCAGAAACAAGACAACTATGCCAAGGCCATACAGGGGATGTTGAAACACAATGTAAGGCAAAACAAATTATTCTTCGTGCTTTCCGGAAAATCACCCGGGGAATCATTGCGGAGAATGCAGTATCTGCGCGAGTATTCCCGGTGGCAGAGGTCGCAGGCTGAAGAGATCAAAAAGCAAAATACAGCGATCACCATCAAAAAAGAATCGCTGGCAAAGGCGAAAGCCGATAAAGAGAAAGTCCTTTCCGCACTACAGGACGAACAACAACGACTGCAAAATGAAGAACAGACAAAACAGTCCGAGGTAACAGCGGCTCGTGGGCAGCAGCGACAGCTTCAAAAAACATTGAAAGAAAAGCAGCAACGGGCGAATCAGCTGAACGCCCAAATTGAAAAGCTTATTGCTGCGGAGGTGGCCCGTCAGGAGCGTGAAGCCGAGGAAAGAAGACTGGCTGAAGAGACAGAACGACGCAAGAAAGCAGCCGAGCAGGTAGCGAAGGAGCCACGAGAACCGGAAAGTACAAAGAAAACCGAAGAAGTTGCCACCTCCCCTGTGGAGGAGAAAACTACCCGTAGCTCGGCCGCTGCTCCACGCATCGAGGCAGAAAAAAGCAGGTCCTCTGATGAAACTTTTAACCTGTCGAAAAACTTTGCGGCCAACAAAGGGAAATTACCTATGCCGGTAACTGGAACGGCATCCATCGTGGGCAGTTTTGGTGCCAAAAAGCACAGCGAATGGAATGTGACCACAAACAGCAACGGAATCGATATTCAGGCACAAAAGGGTGCCAGTATCAGGGCTGTCTTCGATGGTGAGGTGTCGAAAGTCTTTTCATTCCCCGGTTCCAACACCTGTGTCATCGTCCGACATGGAGAGTACTATACATTTTATGCCAATATATATGATCTTTTTGTTAAACAGGGTGATAAGGTGAAAACAGGAGAGTCATTGGGCCGTATTTTTACCGATCCCGACACCAATGTTTCATCCATGCATTTCCAGTTGTGGCAGAAGACCACCAAATTAAATCCAGCTCCCTGGCTCGCAAGGGAATGATTTGGCAGGAACCCAGTATTTATTCAGTGCTAATTTGTAGGTGCGAAGCAGGGACAACATGAACACAATAAACAAATAAATAAATCTTACATATATGTCGTTGAAAATTCGGCTGATTGTCATGAATTTCCTCCAATTTGCCGTTTGGGGGGCTTATCTTACATCCATGTCACGCTATCTGGGTCCTGCAGGCATGGGATTGCATATCGGAATATTCTATTCTGTGCAGGGAATTGTATCGATCTTCATGCCTGCCATTATGGGCATCATTGCCGACCGGTGGGTGCCGGCACAGAAGTTACTGGGCGTATCTCATCTGCTGGCAGCAGCGTTTATGCTAGCCGCTGGATTATACGGTCTCCAGGCCGGTACAGAAGTCTCTTTTTCGATATTTTTTACGTTGTATACCCTGAGTGTCGCATTTTATATGCCTACGCTCGCGTTATCCAATTCGGTAGCTTATACCATTCTGGAAAGGGGAGGCATGGAGACAGTCAAGGCATTTCCGCCCATTCGTGTTTTCGGCACCATTGGTTTTATCTGTACCATGTGGCTGGTGGACGTCATTGGTTTTCAAACCTCTTCGATGCAGTTTGTGGTGAGTGCAGCAATTGGTCTTATTCTGGGAGCCTATGCTTTTACGCTTCCCAACTGCCCGGTGAGTACCGACACGAAAGACAAGACGCTGTTCGAGGCGTTGGGTCTCGATGCCTTCAGGCTGTTTAAACAACGGAAGATGGCCCTGTTTTTTATCTTTTCCATGTTCCTGGGTGTCTCCCTGCAGATCACCAACGGCTTTGCCAATCCATTTATCGCCAGCTTTGAAGCATTACCCCAGTACGCAAATACTTTTGGGGTGAAGCATGCCAATATCCTCATCTCTTTGTCGCAGATATCTGAGGCTCTTTGTATCTTGCTGATTCCTTTCTTCCTGAAACGATATGGGATCAAGAATGTCATGTTGATTGCCATGTTTGCCTGGGTACTCCGTTTTGGATTCTTCGGTCTGGGAAATCCCGGCAATGGTGTCTGGTTACTCATCTTCTCGATGTTGGTCTATGGCGTGGCATTCGATTTCTTCAACGTGTCGGGATCGCTCTTTGTGGATAAGGAGACGCCCCACCATTTGCGCGCCAGTGCCCAGGGCATGTTCATGCTGATGACCAACGGGGTCGGGGCTACCATCGGAACGCTGGGTGCACAATGGGTCGTGAATCAGTACACAACCTGGCAGGATGCGCTGGTGAACGGACAAACGAAATCACTGATGTTGGGCGACTGGCAGAGCGTTTGGTTTATCTTTGCCGGATATGCACTGCTGATCACGCTCCTTTTTGCCATGCTGTTCCGTTATAAACACAAACGGATACCCTAAAGGATGATTTAAGTTCCGCAGCCTGTTTGTATGAAGGACCCAAAAAAGGCTTTAATCTTATAAGTTCCGCGATAGTTTTTGTATCGTTTCATTGTTTCGCCTGTAATAAGTGCTTTTGAATTATTTCTGGGCTAGAAGAACAGGAGTGGTTATAAGAACGGGATCGTAATATACCATTTAAAATGAATAAAATAGAAAAATCAAGACAACCATCATTGCTTTAGAAAAACAAGCATTGGAGCTATGGAATAATGGAAATCCTGATGGTTTTTTGGAATTATCTTCTGATTATGTCGTTTATTTTGACCCGGTTTTCGAAAAGAAATTTGTTGGAAAGAAAGCCTTGGAAGACTATTATGAAGGTTTCAGGGGGAAAAATAAAATCGATTCCTACGACATGATAGAACCTGTGGTTCAGGTAATGTCGGGTTGTGCTGTCTTGATGTATGATTATGAGGCTCGCCGAGAGAGGCAGTCATATAGAATGCATTGTACCGAAGTTTATCAAACAGATCCGTCCGGTCAATGGAAAATTACACACACCCATTGGTCGTTTGTCCTGAATAATAGATAGAAGCTGCATGCTATTCCCCTGAGCGAGACGGTGTATATTTCGACAATAATCTATCTTTTCCTGTTAACCGGAAAAAAAGAGTTATTTTTGAGCATTCATCCAAAGTGATTGCAGATCATTTGTATATCAAATAATACACAATAATAATTATAATACATGAAACGCATTTTTTATATCGCATTGGGTATCCTCATTTTTTTCTCCTGTACTTCACCGGCGCTCGAGAGGATAGAAAACGGAATCATCGTTCGGTTGAAACAGGGGAACAGCTCGAGTGTACAAGCCATCCGCTTACAGGTCGTCAATGAGCAGATCATTCACGTTTCAGCCACCGGCCAGAATGACTTCACCAGTGAGAAAAGCCTGATAACCAAACCGGAGTTAACCTTTTCGAACAAGTTCGATGTGGAGGAGCAGGAAGAACTGATTATCTTGTCCACCGATTCTTTGGATGTGACTATTCGCAAAACGACAGGTGAAATAGCATTTCTGAACAAAAAAGGTGAAATTCTTCTACAAGAAAACAAGGGTGGCGGAAAAACATTGACACCCATTGAAGTAGAAGGAACCCAAGGTTACACGGTGCATCAACTGTTTGAATCACCCGATAACGAAGCTTTCTATGGTTTGGGACAGCACCAGGCTGATGATTTCAATTACAAAGGAAAAAACGAATCGCTTTTCCAATACAATACCAAAGTATCGATACCATTTGTCATTTCCAATAAAAATTATGGCATCGTATGGGATAATTATTCGTTGACCAAATTTGGAGATGTGCGCGATTATGCCGACCTCGATCAGTTCAGACTTTATGGCACCGATGGAACTGAGGGCGGTCTCACAGCTGTTTATACGAAAAAGGACGATCCCTCACAAACAATTGTGCGCAAAGAGAACAAGCTCGATTATCAGTTTCTGTCGTTGCTGCATAATTTCCCCGAGGGTTTTGATCTGAATCACGCAAACGTAGTCTGGAGCGGCGAAATAGAAGCTCCTGAAAGCGGTTTATATCGTTTCTTTCTACACTATGCCGGTTATACCAAAGTCTATATCAACAATGAACCGGTAGTGGAGGAGCGTTGGCGTACTGCATGGAATCCAAACAGTTATAAGTTTGATTATTCGTTTCAAAAAGGTGAGAAAGTGCCCCTGCGCATTGAATGGAAACCTGACGGCGGTGAATCCTATATTGCATTAAAAGCATTAAGTCCTGTTCCGGATCAAGAACAGCATAAACTTTCGCTTTGGAGCGAAATGGGCAATGGCATCGATTATTATTTTGTGGCGGGCAACAGCATGGACGATGTCATCAGTGGTTACAGGACCCTTACCGGAAAATCGCAGATTATGCCCAAATGGGCTATGGGGTTCTGGCAAAGCCGTGAACGATATAAGACACAAGATGAAATAGTGGAAACACTCGCCGAATTCAGAAAACGAGGTATACCCATCGATAACATCGTACAGGACTGGAGTTATTGGCCGGAGCCGGAATGGGGAAGCCACAAGTTCGACAGGGAAAGATTCCCTGATCCACAAGGGATGGTCGACAAAATACATGAAATGAATGCCCGGATTATGATCTCCGTCTGGCCCAAATTTTATGTCAACACCGATCATTACAAAGCGTTCGATAAAAATGGCTGGATGTATCAACAGGCAGTCAAAGACAGTATACGTGACTGGATTGGACAAGGTTATATCGGCTCCTTTTATGATGCCTATGCCGAAGGAGCACGCAAGCTTTTCTGGAAGCAGCTTGAAGAAAACTTATATTCTCTGGGTGTGGATGCCTGGTGGATGGATGCGTCCGAACCCAATATTCGGGATAATACCGACATGGATTACCGGAAGAAACTGTGCGGCCCCACCGCGCTTGGCCCTTCCACAAAATACTTCAATGCCTATTCGCTGGTCAATGCTGAGGCGATATATGATGGACAGCGGGGTGTGAACCCCAATGACCGTGTTTTCCTGCTCACCCGTTCGGGCTTTGCCGGTATACAGCGCTATTCCACCGCAGTGTGGAGTGGCGACATCGGCACCCGTTGGGAAGATATGAAAGCACAGATCTCTGCCGGCCTTAACTTTGCTTTATCTGGTGTACCTTACTGGACAATGGATATAGGAGGTTTTTGTGTGGAAAAGAGGTATGAGCAGGCGCAACGTCACTTTCAGGCGACAGGAATTGAAAATGAGGATCTGAAAGAATGGCGCGAGCTCAACAGTCGCTGGACGCAGTTTGGAGCTTTTGTCCCCTTGTTCCGTTCTCACGGACAATTTCCCTACAGAGAAATCTTTCACATCGCTCCCGAGGGGCATCCTGCATACCAGTCGATGCTCTATTACACCAAACTCCGTTACCGGTTGATGCCCTATATCTATTCGATGGCCGGGATGACCTATTTCAACGACTACACCATCATGCGTGCGCTGGTAATGGATTTCGGCAAAGATACTCAGGTGAACAATATCGGTGACCAGTATATGTTCGGTGATGCCCTGATGGTCTGTCCCGTCTACACCTACCAGGCAACCGATCGGGAGGTCTATTTTCCCGCTACCACCGGCTGGTATGATTTCTATACTGGGGCATTCATTGAGGGAGGGCAAAAGCTGCGAGTGGATGCTCCCTATAGTCGCATACCGCTCTTCATAAGAGAGGGAGCCATTATCCCGTTTGGTCCGGAAATTCAGTATACCGATGAGAAAAAGCCCGAACAGATCACCTTCTATCTCTTTGCCGGTAAAAACGGCACCTTTACACTCTACGAAGACGAAGGGGTGAACTACAACTACGAAAAAGGAGCTTATGCTACCATTGACTTTCGTTACGACGATGCATCCCAGACACTCGAAATTGGTGATAGACAAGGGTCGTTCGATGGCATGTTACAAGTACGTACTTTCCAAATCGTCCGTGTGGATAAAAACAGACCGCAGGGCGTAAACCCCGATGCGAAGGGGATTGAAGTGCGCTATACCGGTCAGGCTCAAAAGATAGCTTTGGGGAAATAAATATTTCTTTGCTGATTGCTCTTTTTCTTTGCTTGATGGCCTGCTCTCGTTCATCGCGGCCGAGAAAAAGGTGAGCGGGAACAGGGTATGGCGTGTAAATCGGATTTCTAGCTTATTCAATGAAAGGAGGCCGTCTCATGTTTTATGATGAGACGGCCTTTCTTGCTACCATACTCCTACTTTGTCCGTACCTTGCTCGGTATCTCTCTGTATTTCCCTTATATATTGCTTATTCATCAATAAGGAGATACCGATCCAGTCCCCGTGCATTACCCTTTTATTATCCGTGCAGGAAGCTATATCTTCCGTATTTCAGGACTTTTTCGCTGCTGATATCCTAGGGTAGCGACTCTTCTGCGGGAAATATTATAAAAAAAAGAGACCCTCTCAAAATAATTATTGAGAGGGCCGCTCTTTCCCTGTTTGTTATTTCACCGTAATGCCGCTTTATTTGGCCACTTTCGGTATCATCACAATTGTTTTCTTGTTTCCCTGATTCAGCAGATTGGCGACGAAATCTTTGACCTCAGCAGGAGTAATCGCATTCACTGTGTCGATATAATTCGTGTATGTATCTTCTCCATAGAAATAACGGGTATCAAGTACATTCATCCAATAGCTGTTTTCCTTCAGGTTTTCGTTGTAGCTTTTGTTCATGTACTCCTTCACCTTCGAAAAGTCGGCTTCACGCGGGCCATTGGCTGCGATTTCCTTCAGCACGTTGTGGATGATTTCGTTGAGGTGTGCCATCTTTTCCGGGTCGGTGTCGAACATAATCTGCAGGACGGATTGCCCCTCCGGATAACGGGAGATACCTCCGGCTGAAGAAACCCCATAGGTGCCACCCTCTTCCTCTCTTATTTTCTCGGTATAAACGATATCCAGTATCTGATCGAACATGCTCATCAGTATCAGGTTCTTCATGTTACGTTCTATTGTGCCCGAGTAGGTATTGAACACCGACGCTTTGGGGTTTTGCATTTCGCGTTGGAAAATGTTGTTCAGTTCGCCAGCCAGGAAATTCATGGGAACCTTGACAAATTCGCCTTTTACGGCCTTTCCGGGCAGAGATGCCAGATATTGTTCCACTACGGGACGTACCTTCTCTTCATCGATGTTGCCGACAAAGGTAAATACAAAACTTCCGGGATTGCTGAATTGCTGTTTGTACATTTCCATGATCCGGTTGTAATCGAGCTGCTTTAAGTCGGCTAACTTGATTCTTGCGGTCAGGGGGTTATCACCATACAACGCAGCTGTGATTGAATCACTGAAAGCCACCATGGGCTCGGCTTCCTGATTTTTGAGCTGCGTTTCCATCCGCTGCAGGTAAGATTGAAATGCATCGGCATCTTTTCGTGGTGCAGTAAAGTAGAGATATACCAGCTGCAGCATAGTTTCAAAATCCTTGATCGATGAAGAGCCGTTGAAATTTTGTGTAGTGAGGCTAATGCCGGGACGAGCCGAGGCTGTTTTTCCTGCGAGCACTTTGGGTAAATCTGTGGCGCTGAAACTGCCGACACCTCCCACTCCCATCACTGCACTCATTAGTTTGCTGTTGATCGGATCCTGGACGGCATATTGTGAATATCCGCCTGCGCTGGTTCCTGTCATGAGGATCTGGTCATCTTTGAAGTCCGTATTCTTCAGGATCACTTTCATACCATTCTGCAATGTCCAGACAGTGGCATTCATTTCCTGGTCTTTTTCCTCTTTCGTGATTTTGCCAGGTGTAGGAGGTGTGGTCACGAGCGGTTCGTTGATTACCTGCTCGGCATACGGTTCAATGGTTTCCGCTTGTACGGAAGCCAGCACAGCCAATAGTTCTTCTTCTGTGGGGTAAATCAACCCTTCTTTCTGGGGACCCGTGACAGAGATCACAATGTTCTCGTTGCCAATGAGCTGTTTGATGGTTTGGTTGATGGCCTCCACCGGGATATTGGGTGTAACTGCCTGTAAGAACTGGTATTCAAATTCGATACCGGGAAAAGGCTCGCCATCGACGAATGCATTCACATATTCCTGCGAATAGGAGGAGTTGCGTTGCTTGTCGCGGTTGTTGTACGCATCCTCGTAGCTTTTCAGGATATTGGTACGGGCAATTTCATACTCAGATGCTGAGAAACCATATTTTTTCGCCCTTTCAGTTTCCCGTGTCATTGCAGCAAGAGCTTCCTTGATCTTGTCTTCCGCACTTCCGGCAACTACCGTCCAGGCATCTTTGGTTTTGGCGACGAAATAATCTCCGTCATAAGCATAGGCCGAAGTAAATGGAGCATCCGGCTTTTGAATGATTTCATCGAAACGCTGGTTCATCATGGAGGCTGCTACATTCAGAATATATTGCGTGAGGTAGCCTGCCTGTGTTTTTTTCATTTCGTCGGGTAACGGGTCATGTTTGTAAAACATCATGATGCTGGTATTCCGTGCTTCCACGTCGGTAGCAAGTGCCACAAGCGGTTCTTTGTTGTCGGGAACAGGGAAGTAGGTACGTTCTGCTCTTTCTGCCTCGAGTGGGATGGGGGAGAACAAATCTTTGATATTTTGTTCCATCTCATCCACATTCACATCGCCCACTACAATGATACCTTGCAGGTCGGGACGATACCATTTGTGGTAATAAGCCCTGATCTCCTCCGGCTTGAAGTTGTTGATCACATCGATGCTACCGATTGGCATACGCTTGGCATATTTGCTGTCGGGATACATTTTGGGAAGCAATTGGTCCCAGATTCGCTGTTGTGCGCCACCGCGGGTACGCCACTCTTCACGGATCACACCCCGTTCGTTTTCCAGTTCCTCATCTTCCAGTGCGATGGCATTCGACCAGTCATGCAGTACCAGCAGGGCCGAATCCATCAGGTTGGTATTGGTCGTGGGAATGTTGGTCATGAAATAGACCGTTTCATCGAAAGAAGTGTAGGCATTGATGTTGGTGCCAAATTTAATGCCGTTGTCCTGCAGATAGTTGAGCATGTTCTTGCCGGGGAAGTTCTTTGTCCCGTTAAAAGCCATGTGTTCGAGGAAGTGAGCCAGACCGGCCTGGTTGTCTTCTTCCTGCATCGATCCAACCTTCTGAGCAATGTAAAAATCAGCTCTGTTTTCAGGGAGTCCGTTGTGCCGGATGTAATAAGTGAGTCCGTTTTCCAGTTTACCCGTTCTCACGTTGGGGTCAACTGGAAGAGGTGGATTTTGTTGTGCCATGGTAACAAAACTTGTTATCAGAAGCATTAACGTGAAAATTTGTCTCATAACATTTCTTTTAAAATAAAATAGATTCATATTGCGAGTAATTAACGCACACATTAGAAGTTCTTTAAAAATATTTTTGCTTCTGCCAAAAAAATCAAATCCGATCCAGTACAATCCCGATCAGTTCTTCTGTTGAGCCCTTGTAGTCGGCATTCGATTTCAGCGCAACACGGTTGGCGATGATGGCACATACCGTCATTGCCTTGTGGCCCATCAGCTTACTCAAGCCTGCAATGGCCGAACTCTCCATTTCGTAATTGGTGATGGCGTACTCGCCAAAACGGAAGGACTCTATCTTCGCATTCAAATCGGGTTCAGCCAAAGGTAGACGCACGTGTCTTCCCTGTGGCCCGTAGAAGCCTATGGCTGAGATGGTCACACCCCGGATCATGTCGTGACCGATGCGGTCTACAAGTTCTTCGTCGGCACTCACTACATAAGGAGAGCAATGAAAAGGCGACCAGTTCACATGCTTTTGAAAGGCTACTTCGAATTCCTCTTCACAGATAGCTCTGGAATTGGCATAATAGTGAATTAAACCGTCAAAGCCGATTGACTTTTCCGACACCACGTAAGAGCCCACAGGGCAATGAGGCTGCATACCCCCTGAGGTTCCCACGCGCACCATTGTGAGTTGTTTGAATTGCTCCTTGACACTGCGTGTGTTGAAATCGATATTGGCCAATGCATCTAGTTCTGTCACTACAATATCGATGTTGTCGGTACCAATACCATGTGAAAGGGCGGTAATGCGTTTTCCCTTGTAAATGCCGGTGATGGTGTGAAACTCACGACTTTGTACATCGCACTCGATCTCATCGAAGAACGAAGCGGTCATTGTCACGCGATCCGGATCACCCATCATTACAATCTTGTCGGAGAGTTGTTCTGGTTTGATGTGGAGATGAAAAGCACTTCCGTCGGAATTGATGATCAGCTCCGACTCAGGTATGATTCTCATATTTAGCTTATTATTTAGAATAAAGTTTCCTGTTATTTTTTGTTTCCACTCCCGCTCTGTGGTTTGGCAATGGAGTCACGCATATCGGTATCGGCCTTGATATTTTCCATCCTGTAGTAATCCATGATACCCAGATTGCCGTTACGGAATGCTTCGGCCATGGCAATGGGCACCTCTGCTTCGGCCTCAATCACCTTGGCGCGTGCTTCCTGCGCCTTGGCCTTCATCTCCTGCTCCAGTGCGATGGCCATGGCACGACGTTCTTCGGCGCGTGCCTGGGCGATGTTCTTGTCTGCTTGTGCCTGATCCATTTGCAATACGGCTCCAATGTTTTTGCCTATATCGATGTCGGCAATGTCGATGGAGAGTATCTCAAAGGCTGTACCCGCATCAAGGCCTTTCTTTAGTACCAGTTTGGAGATGGAGTCGGGGTTTTCGAGCACCGACTTGTGCGATACAGCCGAACCAATGGAGGAGACGATGCCTTCACCCACACGGGCAAGAATGGTCTCTTCGCCAGCGCCACCCACCAGTTGCTTGATGTTGGCACGCACCGTCACGCGAGCTTTGGCGATCAGCTGAATGCCATCGATGGCTACTGCTGAAACAGGGGGCGTGTCAATCACTTTGGGATTCACTGACATGCGCACTGCTTCCAGCACATCACGGCCAGCCAGGTCAATGGCTGTGGCCATTTGAAAAGTAAGGTCGATGTTGGCCTTTACTGCCGAAACCAAGGCATGTACCACCTTCTCCACATGTCCTCCGGCCAGGTAGTGGGCTTCCAGATTATCACGGGAAACTTCCTTCAAGCCGGCCTTGTGGGCCTCAATCATGGCATAGACGATGGTATGAGGCGGAACACGGCGCAGCCGCATCAGAAAGAGCTGTACCAGCGAAATTCGCACTCCGGCGGATAATGCGTTTATCCACAGGAAGAAAGGAACATAATGAAAGAAAATAAGTAAGAAAATGATGATTACCGCAATGGTAATGATCAACGGAAATGAAAAATCCATAATGATTAGTTTTTGGTGTATAAATAAGCACTAAAAATTTCAGTTTTCTGTAATCAATTTTCTCTTGACAAGTACATTGTAGGTTTCTACCTTCACAATCTCTATTTCGGTATCTTCGTCGATGAACGCACCGTCCACCGATTTACCTTCTACCACGACGTCGTTTACCATCACTTTTCCGATTGGATTCAATCTGGAGATGGCGACACCCGTATCTCCGGCAACCATTTTTTTCAGGTAGCTGTTGTCTACGGTACTCTCGATGTTGGTGTTGAGCGATATCCGCTGCAACGACTTCGAACGAAGCAGCCAGAAAAAAGAGCCACCAAGGGCTACAGCCGTGGAGGCAAGGGAGATATTTCCGGCAGTGTTCCCCAGAAAGAGATAGGCATACGTGATGCCTCCGATCAGGAAGATGGCCCCGGCAATACCGGCGATGCTGATGCCGGGCAGCAAAAAAATCTCTACGAGCATAAATAATACGCCCAGCGCAAGAAGTGCAATTACAATGATGAGATCGAGTGGCATATCGAGTCAGTTTAGTGGATAATTGGCACGTATTTCTTCGTTTCGCGCTGCTCTCTTCAACCGTTGAATTTCCTGGAAGAGCGTGTAGCTCTCTTTCTCCATGTTTAGGATGGAGGAGCGGAGGACTTCCTGGTTATTCCCTTTTGCATATTGATCCCTTTTTTGGGACAGGTTGTGTTGCAGTTCCTCCCACTGTTTCTCCAGGCCCAGAGCCTGTGAAAAGATCTGCCTGGCTTCCTGTGACTTGAAATCATTGAGGGTGTGATAGGTGATTTGGTCGTTGATTACAAACGAGAAATCCATATCCGGTTGCTCCAGGGAGACGGTTTTTTGTCTGGATATCTCCTTGATTTGGCTATAGTTGACGCCGGGATTCCATGTGTCGGCTATGGAGGAGATTCTCGCTCTGTTGCTCATAAGGGCAAGGCTGTCACTCTCCAGCAAAGTGACCTGTGCATTGGGAATGAAGGTATAGACACAGACAGAGTCTGTAGGCTGAAAACGGTCAGAAGCGAACCAGCCAACACCTTTTTCTTCGTCAATTACCATCAGGTAGTCGTTAAAAGGTGAGTTGAACGGCATGTTTAGCTGGTTGGGTGTGAGGTAGCTGTCTGAAGAGAGATTGTAACGGGTTGCATAGAGGTCATACCCTCCCAGTGAGGCGTGTCCCGTTGAGGCAAAGTAGATTGTCAACCCGTCGTTCATGACAAAAGGATAAGCCTGGTTGCCATCCTCGTTGATAGAGGGGGGAAGCTTCTTCTCATTGCCGAAGGTGTCGAGCAGCTTATCCATTGTGAAGAGATCAATGCCCGTTGCTTCTTCTCCCTGAGAGTAGTATATCTTATCTCCCCTCCCGTTCAAGTACAGCGTCTGGTCGCTTGCATTCTTGTTTTTGAAAAACTCCTGCGGTGTCAGCAGCGAACCGGAAGACTTGCCCAGGTTATAGGCCGCCAGAAAGTTGTTTTTTGGCAATACCAGACTGTCGATGATCTGGACCCCTTCGGTGCGAAGAACTCTCCGCTGCAGCTGGGAAGTCTCTTCCCTGAAGAGATCAAGTTTGGCCAATGCTTCCTTGTTGCGCCGTTGCGCTTTCTGGTATTTTTCGTAAGCTTTCTCGGCGTCATCGAAACGGTATAATTTGCTGTAAAGCTCACCCAGGTATAGCGTTGCTTCCGGTATTTTCTTCTCTTCGGCAAAGGTGAGATATTGTGCTGCTTCGAGTATCTTTCCTGTTTTCAGTAAACTCACGCCTAGCCATTGATTCAATGCAGGATTGGTCGGATCATCGGTATATGCCTTCTGGAAAAGCGGTAGGGCGTCGGCATACCGACCCTCCAGATACCAGTTCCTGGCATCGTCGAGCGTTTGTCCGCGAAGGGCAAACAGTGAAGTGCTGAGAAGTAGCGTGAAAAGGATATGTTTGTTGTTCATCACTCATCTATTCTGATTTCAAAGATAAGAAAAATTAAGAGACACAACTGTAATATTTTTTTAATTTCCTTCTGTACTGTAAGCAAGAGGTGAATTTCATTCCCGGGATTGGAGGATGGCTGGCATTAAGCCCTTCTCCTCTTTGATGTAAGAATCGACAGCAGGGCGATGGGTTTTTATGTAAAAAGAAAGTTCTTATAAAGAGTCTTTCCGATATTTTTATACTTTTCGTATCTTTGCATTCTCTAAAAATATTTCCTTCATAATTCAATCCGATGCACGAAAAAATTATCATTCTCGATTTTGGTTCACAAACGACACAGCTTATAGGCAGGCGAGTGAGAGAGTTGAGTACTTACTGCGAAATTGTGCCTTACAATAAATTCCCTTTCGGTGATGAATCGGTGAAGGGCGTAATCCTTTCTGGAAGCCCTTTTTCGGTGAACGACGAACATGCTTTCAAGACCGACCTGAGTCAGATTCGTGGTAAATATCCCCTCCTGGGTATCTGCTACGGAGCCCAATTAATGGCAAGTGCTTCGGGTGGGGAGGTAGATAAAACCGATTCAAGGGAGTATGGCCGTGCCCATCTGCGCGTAAAGCAGGCAAATGATCCGCTCCTGGGTAATCTACCCACGAACAGCCAGGTATGGATGTCGCATGGAGATACCATCGTGAAGCTTGCCGATCATTTCAGCGCGATTGCCTCTACCGAAGATGTGGATCTGGCAGCCTACAAGATCGATGGGGAAGAAACATGGGGTGTACAATTTCATCCTGAGGTATTTCATACCGAGCAAGGGACGAAAATACTGGATAATTTTCTGACCATCACCGGCGTGAAGAAAGACTGGACACCGGCATCCTTCATTTCCACCACCGTGGAGGAGTTGAAGGAGCAGCTGGGTAACGACAAGGTGATCCTTGCCTTATCGGGTGGAGTAGATTCATCGGTGACGGCAGTATTGCTCAACAAAGCCATCGGAAAGAATCTCACTTGCATATTTGTGGATCACGGACTGTTGCGAAAAAATGAATTCGAAACGGTACTCGATAACTATGCTCATCTGGGACTGAATGTAATTGGTATAGATGCCAAACAGCATTTCTATGGAGAGCTGGAGGGTGTGACCGACCCGGAGAGAAAGCGCAAGATCATTGGAAAAGGTTTTATTGATATATTCGAACGCGAGGCAAACAAACTAAAAGATATCAAGTGGCTGGCACAGGGAACCATCTATCCCGACATCATTGAGTCGCTGTCGATCACCGGTGTAACTATCAAAAGCCACCACAACGTGGGTGGATTGCCCGAGAAAATGAACCTGAAACTCTGCGAACCGCTCCGCTTGCTCTTCAAAGACGAAGTGCGGAAAATAGGCATCGAACTGGGTATGCAGGAGCACCTTATCCACCGCCATCCTTTTCCCGGGCCGGGTCTGGGAATCCGCATCCTGGGCAGTATCACCCCCGAAAAGGTACGTGTGGCGCAGGAGGCAGACGACATCTTTATCTCGAACCTGCGCGCTGCCGGTCTTTACGACAAAGTATGGCAGGCAGGAGCTATTCTACTGCCGGTACAATCGGTGGGTGTGATGGGTGATGAGCGTACTTATGAGAATACCATTGCTTTGCGGTGTGTCACCTCTACCGACGCCATGACGGCCGACTGGGCACATCTGCCTTACGAGTTTCTGGCAAAAGTGTCAAATGAGATCATCAACAAAGTGAAAGGTGTCAACCGGGTAGTATACGATATCTCATCGAAGCCGCCCGCTACGATTGAGTGGGAGTAGCAGTCTTCAACTCGGGATAAGCGATACGCGAATGGTACACTGTCTTTAGTTTATCCACAAACACATCTTTTACGATTTGGATATCCCGGAAGGTGAGGGGGGCCAGTTTGAAATAACCTTCGTTCAGCTGCGTGTCAATAATCTTATCCACCAGACTGCGCAGCGAAGCTTCGCTATATTCGGGTAGGCTCCGAGAAGATGCCTCCACCGCATCGGCCATCATCATGATGGCCGTTTCTTTTGTAAAAGGATTTGGACCCGGGTAACGGAAGTCTGCTTCATTGACTTCCTTATCGGGATTTGCATTCTTCCAGGAGATATAGAAATATTTGGGCATGCTGGTGCCGTGATGCGTTTCAATAAAATCGATGATCTGTTGCGGAACATTGTTTTTCTGGGCAATCTTCAATCCGTCTTTCACGTGACTGATGATGATGCGTGCACTCTCTTCGAAGGGTAGTCCGGCATGTGGATTCATGCCGGGCGCCTGATTTTCGGTGAAGAACGCAGGATTGATCATCTTTCCCACATCATGATAGAGTGCACCTGTTCTGATCAATGAAGCATTGGCGCCGATCTTTGCGGCCGCAGCCATCCCCAGGTTGGATACCTGAAGCGAGTGCTGGAATGTGCCAGGCGCCTTCTCCGAGAGCTCTTTTAGCAGTGGCTTGTTGATGTTGGAAAGTTCTACCAGTGTCACCCCGGAGATAAAGCCGAAAGATTTCTCCACCAGATAGACCAGTGAATAGGAGAACATGATGAAAATAAAGTTGATCAGAAAGTAGACCAGCATCAGCCAGTCACCTTCCGTGATGCTTCCTTCCTGATACATGATCAACCCGAGGTAGATCAGAATGTAGGTGAGCAGAATAAAAAAAGAACTTCGGATCAGTTGCGATCTTTCCGACAACTCTTTCAGCATAAAAATGGAGACCATCGATACCGCTATCTGAATTATGATGAACTCAAATGGAAAGGGAACCATCAACGAACTCAGGATGATGGTGGTCAGGCTGGCAAAAAGAGCCGTGCGCGAGTCGATGAAAGTGCGGATGAGGATGGTGACGATAGCGTAAGGGAGGATATAGACACTGAAGAGATCGAATGTGACAGTGATGGCTGTGAGCAGCAAGAATATAACAATCAGCAACATCATGAAAAGCACATGCTTCCGGTTGCGGTATTCTATGGGCCTGAAAAGCAGGAGATAGAAATAAAAGCAGGAGAACATGAGGGTGATCAGCGTGAACTGACCGAGGATGATCCAGATGTTTCTGCTCGAACCGCCGCTTCGTTCCTCCATGACCCTTTTCAGTGAAGAAAGAATGTTATAGGTCCTTGCATCCACAATCTCACCCTGATCAATGATGCGCTGCCCCTGTTGTACCATCCCCCGGCTGATGTCAACCTGCTGAATAAATTCATCCTGTGCCTTCGCTGAGGTTTGCGCGTCATAAATCACATTTTCGCGAATGTACTCGTTGATGTCGGCAGACTGTATGGTGGATACGTCTACACCCGCGGGTACATCTTGCAGTACCTTTTCATATGCAGATCGAATGGTAAAAAAAGTCTCTATGTTACGTGATTCTGCGATGTTTCCTATTTTGATGCGCAAGGAGCCTGTAGCTGAATCCAGTATGCGATCGTAATCTTCCGAACGCATGATCCCGTTGGTATACAGTTCCTGCAACATGTTGCGGATATATAACTTGTGGGCTGCAGGGAGCTCCGAGATTTTGTCACTCAGGTTGACATCTGCATCGAAGTCGGCCAGCGCATTTTTTTGTACCTCTTCATCTATCTCAAAATAGGGCTCGTAAAATTCCAGGATGCTGTCTTGCTCTGCTTTTAGCTGATCGGCAGGTTTGTACACGGGGAAATCGAAGGGCGCAGTGAGAAGGCCGTATTGCCAGGGCCTGCCCTCATTGAAAGAGTACTTGAAGCTTCCCTGACGGGGAAAAATATAGGTGATGAGCAAAATGGCAGCGATGAATACCAAAGGAACAAACACCTTTGTTCTGATGCGAAATTTCTTTTTTTTTGATGCAGCACGTGTAGCGTTCATATCTCAGTGCGTTAACTTGTAGGTCGTTGATAGAACAACCGAAGCTGGTTTATTGTTTTTTCTTTCAGAGGAAACAGCATATGACCTGGTCGGTTTTCCCATCGCATTACCTTGTTTTCATAATTGGATTTATTGCACTATTTTTGTACCTGGTTATAAAACAAGTGACTCCTATGCAAAGTTAAAAATATTTTCGGTTTAAATATGAAAAAACAACTACTTGTTGATCTCTCTTCACTTAAAAATATTTATTCGGGGTTGGGACAAATAGCCCTGAGTTATGGTGCCTATTTTAAAGATCATTATAAAAAAGAAGATGCCCCCTATGAGTTGACTCTGCTTTTGCCGAAGAAATATTTTGGTCTCTTTGGGGAGGAGGTGCACTATGTCTCTTCTACCAATGTCATCCGGAAACATGTTCGTTTTCTATTTCCAAAATATGATATTTGGCACTCTATTCATCAGTTAAGTCGCTTTCGGCCCATCTGGAAGGATACCAAATTCATCCTAACCATACACGATCTGAATTTTCTCTACGAGAGAACTGCCGGTGCCAGGGAACGGAGGTACAGGAAAATGCAAAAAAAAATCTGCCGGGCCAATGAGATTGTTTGTATTTCCAACTTTACAAAAAACGAGGTGGAGCATAATTTCCAATTAAATGAGAAACAATGCCGGGTGATCTACAATAAGGTGACTTTGATTGATAAAGATGCGGCTCAGAAACCCAAACACGAAATCAGAGAGCCTTTTTTCTTTACCATGGGTATCATTCGTCAGAAAAAAAACTTCCACGTATTGCTCGACATGATGAAGCTGTTACCTGATAAACATCTTTACATCGTAGGAATGAAGGCAGATGTGAAAAAGAATAACTACGCCAGACATATCAAAGAACGTATCGAGAATGAACAAATCCATAATGTTACCCTGAGGGGACCGGTGTCTCATAAAGAGAAGATATGGATGTACCAGCACTGTGAAGCATTTTTGTTCCCTTCTCTGTTGGAGGGATTTGGCTTGCCTGTGATTGAAGCCATGCAATTTGGAAAGCCTGTTTTTTCATCCAAAGAAACCAGCCTGAAGGAGATCGGTGGCGACTTTGCTTATTTCTGGGATAACTTCAATCCAGAGGAGATGAAGAAACTGATCGACGAGAACCTAACGCAATTTTATCAGAACGAAAGCCTGGCGGATAAGGAAAAAGAGTATGCCCGGTCGTTTTCATACGAGAAACACTTTGAAGAATATGAAGCATTATACAAAACCGCTTGAGGTTGATCTTGTTTACCTCTGGGTAGACGGCAATGATCAGGAGTGGCTTGCAAAAAAAAAACAATTCCTGGGAATAACAACTGATCTGAACACCGAGGCTACCACCAAGGCACGCAACTCCGACAACAACGAGCTAAAGTATTCGTTGCGATCCGCTGAGAAATATGCTCCCTGGATTCGCAGAATCTTCGTTGTTACGGATGGACAAATACCCAAATGGCTCGATCTGCAAAATGAAAAAATAGAAATTGTTGATATACGCCAGCTACTTCCTTCAGAGGCGTTGCCCTGTTACAACTCAGTGATCATAGAGCATTTTTTATATAAAATTCCTGGGTTGTCGGAGCATTTCCTCTATGCGAACGACGATATGTTTTTCAATGCACAAGTGGATCCCGGTTTCTTTTTCACGGATGATGGTCTGCCTATCGTGAGATTACAACGCGCTTTCACCAGTAAGTGGATCAACAAGTGCAGAAAGAGACTCAAATTACACACCAATATTTACCGGAAAACCATTGAAAGGGCTGCCTCTCTCATCGATGAAAGGTTCGGGAAATACTATTCGGGCACGCCACATCACAACATCGACTCCTATTTGAAATCCGATTATCAGTATGTTTCAGATGATCTCTTCCGTCGCGAGATTGGCTCCACCATCACCCATCATCTCAGAAGTGTGGACGACATACAACGCATTATATACCTCTATTATGCTCTGGCTGTAAAGAAGGGGACTCTTCGGTATGTAACCAGAAGGGAGTCTTGCAGAATACGTCTCCACAAGCCCGATTTCATGGGTTTTATTCGTACATACCAGCCTGTTCTTTTTTGTCTGAACGACAGCCATCATGCTTCGGATGCAGACCGAAGCAGAGTAGAACCTTTTTTGAAGAACCTTTTTCCGGAAAAATCTTCCTTTGAGCGTTGACCGATACTGAGAACAAACGGAAATGAGAATTACTGTAAGTCGTTTGAATAAACAATTGCCATTTGGATGGCACGCCCCTCTGGTGCATGATCTTGTTTTTTGGTCGGATCACTTTCCTTACATGAAAACAGAATAAATTGGTTTACAATTCAAATTGCGACTTCTCCGGTAAAATTGCTTCAAAAGCTTTCTCTAGATCCTGCATCACCTTTTCGTAGTTTCTGATGTGTGCGTTGTCGTTGAGGCAGATCAGCTTGTAGCTCTGATTGTGAATGGCTTCAATTGCCTGTTTCGACCGCAGTATCAGCGGGAACATTTTGGTATCCTGATAGGTGTTGTAGGGTTCAAACTTGGAACTGCATATCTGCCAGGTCCTGAACAGCTCCTGCGTGTAGTCTTCGGCGCTGCGGAAGCGGTTTTTAGAAACGGCTGTAAGCTTGTCACCGGCATAATTCCACACCTCTTCAAAAGTCGATTTAAGGTAGGGTTGTGCATTGTGTGGCGTAATCAGTGTCACAAACTTGTCATAGGGCTTGAGTAACCGTGTCAGATTGGCTTTCTTGCCATATGAAGGATGGAACCATTTATCATGATCCCTATTTAGCACGGTTTTCTTGTCAAAGCGTTGGTTGATGAGCCGGATATTGTTTTTCAGGCATTTCGACCAGAGTCCTATGCCTGAATTGTGCCGGAAAGCAGCAATGTCGTTGGGCAGTCCATTGCTGAAAAACCGACTCTCAGGGAGATGATTGATGATGAAAAAGTCGTCGTTGAAATAAACAAACTGATCGGCTATACCGGGTATTTTGTGCAGGTAAATCTCAATGAGAGAGGAGTTGAAGACAGGAAGAAATTGATTGGGTATATAATCGGCATGGTTGATCAACGACAGTTTGGGATGAGCGGGGTTGAGCCATTCCGGTTGTTGGCCGCAGGTAACAAAATGGACCTTCCTTACCCAAGGTGCAAACTTCTCCACTCCCCTGAACCAGTACTTTAAAAAGCCGTGATCTCTAAAACGAGCCTCAGACACCTCATTTTTTTTGTTGTCGATCTTACCCGAATACTTTGCAAAATCGGCCTTCCATTTCGGATCGTTCATGTCGACCCATGTGATGACAAAATCGATGTCCATTTTATTGATTGTTTATATTTTCCATGAGAGTCGGTATGCGCAGTATGGCTCGCTCAAGACGTTCAATGGTTTCTTCTTTCCCGATCACTTCGGTGATGTGGAACATATGGACTCCCTTTCCTTCTCCCACGATAGCGAGCCGGAAGGCGTTCATGATGTTCCCTGTGTGAAGCTGGTTTTGTTGAATCCACGCCATCACAATCTCTTCCTGGTTTGTAGCAGAGAAATCTTCCATTTCGTTGAGGAGATGCACCAGTTGTTGCATTTGTCCGGCTGTTTCGCTTTTCCAACGTTTCCGGATGGTTTTCTCGTCGTAGCTCTCCGGTGCAACAAAGAAATAAGCGGACTGGTCCCATAATTCTTTCACAAAGTGAACCCGATCCTTGACCAGTGCCACTACCCGCGTAACCTTTTCAGGCGATACGGTGATGCCCTTCTCTGTAAGTATCGGCATAAAGAGGGCCGCCAACTCACTGTCGGGTAGGTGGAGGATGTACTGGTGATTGAACCATTTGGCCTTTTCTACATCGAATTTGGCGCCACTCTTGCTGCACCGTTCAAAAGAAAAGGCAGCGATGAGTTCCTCCAGCGAAAAGATCTCCTGTTCTGTGCCGGGGTTCCATCCCAGCAGGGCAAGGAAGTTGATCACCGCCTTGGGGAGATAACCACTTTCGCGATATCCCGTAGACAGATCGCCTGAGGAGGGATCTTTCCATTCCAGCGGGAAGACAGGAAATCCGAGCCGGTCGCCGTCGCGTTTGCTCAATTTGCCGTTTCCTTCTGGCTTGAGCAGCAGCGGCAGATGGGCAAACCGAGGCATGCTCTCTTCCCATCCCAGGCTCCTATAAAGCCATACGTGCAACGGAGCGGAGGGGAGCCATTCCTCGCCACGGATCACATGGGTGATCTCCATCAGATGATCATCCACCACGTTGGCCAGATGGTAGGTGGGCAGTTCATCGGCCGATTTGTAAATCACTTTGTCGTCGAGTACCGCAGAATTGATCACCACGTCGCCGCGGATCATGTCATGTACGGTGATCTCGTGACCCGGATCCACCTTTATGCGGACCACGTATTGTGTGCCCGATGCGATGAGTGAATTAGTTTCCTGGGCATTCATTGTCAGCGAGTTGCGCATGTGCTGTCTTGTGGATGCATCATACTGAAAGTTGGGTACTTCCGCACGAGATGCCTCTAGTTCCTCCGGCGTATCAAAAGCAATGTAGGCAGCCCCTTTTTCTAACAGTCCCTGTACATATTGTCGGTATACCTCTTTGCGCTGAGATTGCTTATAAGGACCATATTTTCCTCCTTTTGCGGGGCTCTCGTCAAAGGAAAGTCCCAGCCAGTCGAAGGCCTCCTGAATATATTCTTCTGCACCCGGTACAAAACGGGTGGAGTCGGTATCCTCAATGCGGAGAATGAAATCACCTCCTGTTTGTTTGGCATAGAGGTAGTTGTAGAGTGCTGTGCGAACCCCGCCGATATGCAGTGGCCCGGTGGGGCTGGGAGCAAAACGGACTCTTGTCTTTTGTTGCATCTGGTTTCAATTTTTTAAACGGTCTTCACCACATGAAGCAAGATTAATTGAAAGTACCTGCTGTCGCTGATGTGTGAGAGGCCCGACATTACAAACTGCAAAAGTACATGAAAAACGGTGCATTTACAAACAGATAAAATGAAAAACATTCCGGGATAGCATTCAGAAGGCTTCAACCCAGAAACAGAATGCTTTCATTTCCCATATTGAAGAGGAGATCGATGATGCTTAAGTTAGGAATAAAGCCATTTTTCTCGGCAAAAACCTGATAATAGCGAGGGGTAGCCTCGATAGCTTCCTTTTTGGGATGGATTGCTTCACGCAGATCGTGGTAATCGGGGCTGTAATTTCCTGTATATTCCTGTGTGTAAGACACGGCAGTCTCAATGCCGATTAAACGGCAGATGAGTTGTCGAAGTTCTTCGTTGAAGTCGTGCAGAAAATCGAACCTTTTTAGGTAGAAGGGACGAAAATCATCTTCGTAGTATTGAAAGTAGGGTGTGGAGTTGTAGGCCGAGACAATGGCGTTCCAGTGCAGGTGTTTCCAGTTCCCGTGATCGGCAATGCGGATATCCTTCATTCTGCCTTTCGCGGTGGTTGGCTTTTCCACCGGTATACTCAACGAAAGCATGCCGTTTGCTCCGCCTATGTGGCACCGGTTTCGGTAAGACTGTTTCTGGTAATGATCGTTCACTTCAAGAATCGCACTCTCAGCACGATAAAGAGCAGCATAATATGCTACCGGTGCCAGGTAAAGAGAGGAGAGAAGTGCGATTCTCGATTGCTCTTGCATTTGCAGCATCATCACATCTTCAAATCAGTGAATCTTTGCATCGAATTTCATGCAGGTATCTTTGCATTGCGGAACAGCCTTTTCCATCGAATCTTCCCATTGAACCATCCTTTGTCCTTCTCCAGAGAGAGCCAGATGAGCATGGGGCTACCCACGATATGATCTTCCGGCACAAAGCCCCACACACGCGAGTCTGCCGAGTTGTGACGGTTGTCACCCATCATGAAATAATAATCGAATTTGAAGGTATAGGATTCGGCCACTGCCCCGTTGATGTACACTTTCCCATCGCGATAGGCAAAATCGTTTCCTTCGTAGTTTTTGATGCAACGTTCATAAGCGGCCACCTTGAAATCCACATCCGAATCAAATGTAAGGGTTGCACCCTTCCTGGGTATCCAAAGCGGACCAAAGGTGTCACGTGTCCACCCGGTTTCGTAATTCAAAGGATAGTAATAGCTCATGCCCGGTTGTTCCTTCTCCTTAATTACTTTCCACACGAAGGGTTTCGACTGCAATGTGGCTACCATCTCATCGGTTAAGGGAATGCTGAAGTAGATCCTTCCATTGTTGCCATTGTGCTGCTGCAGACCAAAGAGTGCCATACTCAGGCTGTCCACACCAGTCAAATCCTGGGAGCGAGAGACAGTCTGCCCGTAGGCGTCCTGCGTAAAATGATCGGCTTTGTTGATTCCCAGCTCCTCAAATAGATCGGCTGAGATCTGTGTTCCATCGGTGTGAATCAGGTAATTGTGTTGCGAAAGGCGTGGGTTGGGAAGCAAAACGCCATCGATAAACAGGCTGTCGTTTCTCAGTTCAATGGTCTCCCCGGGAAGACCGATACATCTTTTTACATAGTTTTCACGCCGATCCACCGGACGGTAGACAATCTCGCCGTAAGTACGCTTGTCGGCACGGACACCGGCACTGCCATTGGGGTTGTGTTTGGCCAGCGAATAAAAGTCGACCCCCTGCTGATTGAGCGCCACCGTGTCGCCGGTAGGGAAGTTGAACACCACGATGTCATTCCTTTCCACTTTACCAAATCCTTTCAATCGTTTGTACTTCCATTGTGGTTTATCGATATAGGACTTCCCACCCACAACGGGCATAGTATGCTGCGCCAGGGGAAACGAGAGCGGTGTAATGGGTGCCCGCGGTCCGTAGCTGAGTTTACTCACCGCCAGAAAGTCACCTACGAGCAACGACTTCTCGAGCGACGAGGTGGGTATCTGGTAATTCTGAAAAAAGAAGGTGTTGATAAAATAAACGGCAATCAATGCAAAGACAATCGCATCTACCCATTCCATGGTCTTGCGGAACGCATTGTTCTTCGATTTCTTCCAAAATCCCCAAGGCACAAACTTGGTGATGTAGATATCGAGAAAAAGAAAGATAAAGAGCAGTATCCAGGGTGAACCCGCCCAGAGAGCGAACAGGATGGTCAAAACCACCCACACGGCAAACCAAATCCATTGGCGGCTCGTGGCGTTTGAAAATCGTTGTGTACGTTGCATTGTTATTTCGTATATGTTTTTTACAAAATGCCGAGCATGTCGTTCATTCCCAGAAAACCTTGCTTCCCTTTGGTAAACTCAGCTGCCAGCACGGCACCCAGGGCCAAGGCTCTTCTGCTCTTGGCTTCGTGTGTAATGCGGATGCTGTCGTCCTCCGATTCATAGATCACACTGTGGATCCCTGGTACTTCTCCCTCACGAAAGGATGTGATAGGGAGATCTTCCTTCCGACCTACTCCCCCCAACACCCATTTTTCTTTTCTGTCAAGCTGTGCCACAATCTCCTCGGCCAATGTGATGGCTGTACCACTGGGGGCGTCAAGCTTGTGGATATGGTGCGTTTCTTCCATCCGTACATCGTAGCCGGGGAACTGGTTCATTAACTTGGCTAGATGGTTGTTCAAGGCGAAGAAGATATTTACACCCAGGCTGAAGTTCGACGCATAGAAGAAAGTTTTACCTCCCTTTGTGCAAGCCTCCTGTATCTCGGGCAGATGCTCCAGCCAACCGGTGGTGCCGGAAACAACTGGCACGTCGGCTGCAAAAGCACGCCGGTAGTTTTGTAGGGCGCTGCTCGGAGCGGTAAACTCAATGGCCACCTCGGCACTGCGGAATGCCGGAGATTCAAATTTCTCCTCTTCGTGCAGGTCGATGATACATACCACTTCATGTCCTCTTTCCAGGGCAATCTTCTCAATCTCGTGCCCCATTTTACCGTAACCGATCAGTGCTATCTTCATATTTGTTTTATTTCTTTGTATCTGCATGCATACGCCTGCATGCCTATCAACGATTAAAGTAAATGCTTACAGTTGTTTCATTCGAAAGCAAAAGTACAAAAATTGGTTGATTTACGCTACTTATACAACAAAAACACAACCATTCTCTACGTTCGTGTCTTTTTATTCAAAGCCAGCCTTGCTCACGGTACCATGCTATCGTCTTCCTCACTCCCTCTTCGAGAGGGTAGGCTGGCACAAAATCGATATCCGCACGCAGGGAACTGATGTCACACGACCAGTTGCGCTGTTTCATGATCCGGTACTTGTCGGTGTTGAAAGTGGTTGCCTTTCCCAGGAGAGCTGCCGCTTTTTCACTGATGTAAGCGGCAGGCTTGACGAAGAAGAGGGGCACGGTAACCCTTGCCACATGCTTTCTGTGCAGTGCCCTTTGAACAATGGCATTAAACTCCCTGTCGCTATAGCAATCCCCATCGGCCACAAAATAGGCTTTTCGGCGAATGCCTTTCTCAATGAGGGTGAAGATGACATGCACCAGATCCTCGCTGTAGATGAACGACAACAGCTGCTTCCTGAAGCCGGCACCTACGTTTAATCCCTTTTTTACTGCTTTTATCAGGATCAGGTAATCGTTGTCGCGCGGGCCATAGACACCGGTGGGGCGCAGAATCAACCAGGGGAAGTCGGTGAGTCCCTGCAGGTAGTCTTCAGCTTTCAACTTGCTCCGGCCGTAAGCGGTGTTGGGATTTGGAATATGATCAGCACCAAAGGGTGCATAGCCGGTCTCGTCACCCACACCCATGGCGCTGAGTGAACTCATCAGCACAAATGAATCGGTCAGAGAGTCAGTTTCTCTGAGTGCCTCCACAAGGTTGCGTGTATAACTGTAATTTATCCGGTCGAAGTCCGACTTACGAAATGTCTTGGTCAATCCTGCAATGTGTATCACATGATCGAAGCTGCCGTTTTCATCTTTGAATTGGCGGAGTTGCATCTTCAGCTTTTCCTTGTCTCCGTAGTGAAGATCGATGAACTTTATGCGTGCGTCCTGCAGGTAACGGCGACTGCTGGTCGCGCGTATGCCCGCCCAGGTTTCATATCCCAACTCCAGTGCCTTGTCCACGGCGGTGCTGCCAATAAAGCCGCTCGCTCCGGTAATCAATACTTTTTTTCCGTTCATACGCTATAATCTCAAACTGTGGACAAAAATAAGGATAACTTCAGGAAGTATCATTTTTTTTTATTACTTTGCAATAACTAAAACGTCATTTTTTTGTTTTAGTCAGAAACAAACAGAATATGAGCAACAAAGTGAATGCGGCTTCTTCAACCGCCAAGCCGAAAAAGAAAGACCTTTCGGCATCTATTATCCATTTCCTGACAGAAAATAACGATAAACAGTTTAATTACAAGCAAATTGGTGCGGCACTGAATGTGCGGGGTGAAGAAGGACGACGCCTGCTGATCAAAGTACTCGACAAGCTTCGCGACGATGACCTGCTGCTAGAGACTTCCCGAGGGCGCTATCGGATCAATAACAGGGGACTGATGCTGGAAGGTCGTTTCGAGCGGAGAAGTAATGGCAAGAACTTTTTTGTCCCTGACGACGATGCGAACATCATTCATATACCCGAGCGAAACAGCAAACATGCCATGAACGGCGACCGGGTGCGTGTCCAGCTACTGGCAAAGCGCAAACGTGCCGATACCGAAGGTACTGTGGTAGAGATACTGGAACATACACAAAGCCGTTTTGTGGGCGTGCTGGAGGTGCAGAAGCATTTCGCCTTCCTGGTGATGGACAACAAATATCTGTCGAACGATATTTTCATTCCGAAGGAGGATCTCCTTGGTGCCACAAACGGCGATAAAGTAGTTGTAGAGATTGTAGAGTGGCCCGAGAAGGCCAACAACCCAGTCGGCAAGGTGATCGATATCCTCGGCAAGCCAGGACAGAACGATACCGAGATGCATGCCATCCTCGCACAATACGATCTGCCTTATAAATATCCGGAAGAGGTAGAGAAATATGCAGCTCAGATTTCTGAAAAGATTGAGGCGAAGGAGATTGCAAAAAGGGAGGACTTCCGGGATGTGTTCACCATCACCATTGACCCCAAGGATGCAAAGGACTTCGACGATGCCCTCTCCATCAGAGAAATATCTCCTTCCATGTGGGAGGTGGGAGTACATATTGCCGATGTGACGCATTATGTGAAACCGGGTGATCTGGTGGACCGGGAGGCGGAGAACAGGGCTACCTCCATTTATCTGGTCGACAGAACCATTCCCATGTTGCCGGAACGGCTTAGCAACGGACTCTGTTCCTTGCGTCCCCATGAGGAAAAGTTATGCTTTTCTGTTATCTTTCAACTGAACGAAAAAGCAGAAATATTAAAGTCTCGAATTGTACGTACTGTCATTAAATCCGACAGCCGCCTCACTTACGAGGATGCGCAGGCGGTAATTGAAACAGAAAAAGGCGATTTCTCGGTCGAAATACTTCAATTGAATAAATTGGCAAAGCTGCTGAGAGAGAAAAGATTTGCCAATGGAGCGATTAATTTTGAGCGGTATGAGGTGAAATTCAATCTCGATGAAAAGGGAAAGCCTCTGGGAGTTTATTTTAAGGAATCGAAAGAAGCCAACCATCTCATTGAAGAATTTATGCTGCTGGCTAACAGGACAGTTGCCGAAGCCATTGGAAAAGTGCCCAAGGGAAAGAAAGCCCGGACGTTTGTTTATCGCATCCACGATGTGCCCGATCCGGAGAAGCTCGATACGTTGAATACCTTCATTCTTCGTTTTGGTCACAAAATTAAGCAGGATGGCTCCAAGGTTGAAGTTGCCAAGAGCATCAATGCGTTGTTGGATAAAGTGCAGGGCCGCCCAGAAGAGAACCTGGTGGAAACAATCGCCATCCGCACCATGTCGAAAGCAGTCTATTCCACGAAAAATGTGGGACATTACGGGCTGGCATTCGAATATTATACCCATTTCACTTCTCCCATCCGGCGGTATCCTGATATGCTGGTACACCGTCTGCTGGAGCATTATCTCGATGCAGGTAAAAGTGTAGATCAAGGTTCATTGGAGGGTGAATGTAAGCACTGTTCTGAGATGGAGCAGGTTGCAGCCAACGCCGAGCGCGACTCCATCAAATACAAGCAAGTTGAATTTATGTCGGATAAGATTGGAAAAGTGTACGATGGTGTCATATCGGGTGTTACCGAGTGGGGTATTTATGTGGAAATAAACGAAAATAAGTGTGAAGGCATGATCCCCATCCGGGAAATGGATGATGACTTTTATGAGCTGGACGAAAAAAATTATCGTCTGGTGGGGCGACGCCGAAAGCGGGAATATCGACTGGGACAACCTGTTTCCATTCAGGTGGCGCGGGCTAACCTCGACAGGAAGCAACTTGATTTCATCTTCGCGTAATTTCATTTTATTCGTTTTAATATGCATCCGGAACAAAAAAAAATAACGGTAACGGTTCCTCTTCTTCCTCCGCTGGAGGAATTCACGGAATATCTCAAAGATATTTGGGAAAGAAAATGGATCACAAACAATGGACATTATCATCAGGAACTTGAAAAAGCGCTGAGTGATTATTTAAAAGTACCTTATATTAGTCTTTTTACAAATGGGACCTTGCCATTGATGGTTGCATTGCAGGCATTGCGGATCACGGGTGAGGTGATAACCACCCCTTATAGTTTTGTGGCAACCACCCATTCCCTTTGGTGGAACGGAATTAAACCTGTTTTTGTGGATGTTGATCCGGAGACAGGAAACATAGATCCTGAAAAAATTGAAGCGGCCATTACTTCCAAAACCACGGCGATCATGCCGGTACATGTATATGGTAATCCATGTGATATGGCCCGCATTCAGCAAATAGGAGATACTTATGGGCTGAAGGTTATTTACGATGCCGCCCATGCTTTTGGCGTAGAAGTGAACAGCCGATCGGTTTTGGAAAGCGGAGATATGAGTACCCTCAGTTTTCACGCAACAAAAACGTACAATACCATTGAAGGGGGAGCTCTGATTTGCAGAGATGAATCAATGAAACGTCGGATCGATTATCTGAAAAATTTTGGTTTTGCTGACGAAACGACGGTGATTGCACCCGGTATCAACGGTAAAATGGACGAAATCAGGTCTGCTTATGGATTGCTTGAGTTAAAGTATGTAGACCAGGCAATTGAGGTGCGAAAACAAATTGCAGAAATGTATCGCGAGAAACTGAAAGAGGTGGCAGGAATTCATTATTTCAAAGACTTTGCCGGTATAAAACATAATTATTCCTATTTCCCAATTTTTGTAGATGCACAGCGTTTTGGGAAAAGCCGAGATGAGTTGTATCATTATTTACAGGAATACAATATTTTTGGGAGACGCTATTTCTATCCGCTTATCAGTGAGTTCTCCACTTACAAAGGATTGACTTCTGCTGCCAGAGAGAACCTCCCAAACGCCCACAAACTGGCAGACAGTGTGATCTGTCTACCTATCAGTCACGAACTGAATTCGGAGGATGTTGAGCATATTTGTTACCTGATAAAAAACTACTAAACGCCACATCATGCTTGTCATTGGTGCCAAAGGATTCGCAAAGGAACTACTTGAAATATTATCGCAAAACGATGATCTGCAAGATCTTGCTTTTTACGATGATGTAAATGAAAAAGATCCTCTTTTTTTATTTGATCGTTTTCCTGTGCTAAAAAATGTACTAGAAGCAAAACAATATCTGTCTCATACCGATGCACGCTTTACGATCGGGATTGGTAACCCTCAGCTGAGAAAAAAAATGTATGATAAATTTACGGTCTACAGTAAAAAGTTTACCAACGTGATCAGCAAAAACGCCGATATCGGTACTTTCGGAGTTGTAATTGGAGAAGGGTGTAATATTTTATCGGGTGTAAAGGTTTCCAATGATGTGCATATAGGGCTGGGCTGTTTAATATATTACAACAGCATAATTACCCATGATGTCCGCATTGGCGATTTCGTGGAGATTTCTCCTGGTGCCTGTCTATTGGGACGGAGTACAATAGGTAGTTTTACTCAGGTCGGAAGTGGATCAATCGTCTTGCCGGACGTGAAGGTAGGCAACAATGTAATCATCGCTGCCGGAGCTGTTGTCACAACAGATCTTCCTGATCATGTGATGGCAGCTGGTGTTCCTGCAGTAATCAAGAAGAGAAACCTTTCTTATTAACACATCAAGGCGCTTATGAATTATCACTTCATGATCGATGAAAAGTTCACGGATGACTTTATTGCCAATGCTGAAAGATACGCCCCGGGGAACAATATTTACCTAGTAACCCTCTATACTCCCAAACCCAGGTTCACGAAGTCACCACTCATCATCTACCAAAAGTCGGTTAAAAAATACTGGTTTTCCCAGATAGCACCACACTTGAACAGTACCGACCAGGTTTTTATCCATTGGCTCGACCGTCGGGTGTATGATATTGTGCTTTCATTGCCAATCGGAATCAACGTCGGTATCTTCAGCTGGATGGGTGATCTAATTGCCACGCCTACCTGTTTGTTTGAAAAAGAGATACTGAAACCTGTCAGTTATGCTTTTTTCAGAAAATATAAAAGGTACCAATTTCAAAAAGATTTGTCACATGGAGTAATTTATAATTTTCTGCTATTTGGAAGACATATCTTTCGTATTCTGAATGCACCGAGAGAATGGCGCAAAAAGAAGAAAGTGATGCAAAGGATTAATCTGTTTTTTCATTGGAATGAATTCGATTATCATTGGCTAAAAAAACGTTATCCAGGTTTTAAGGCCCTTTTTGTCTATTTTGTTTATGATGTGGGATTAGACAATAGCTTAGGCGTGCCCAGCAGTATCAAAGGAGAGAAGGATCCGTTAACTATCTGGCTTGGGAACTCTGCAACGGTTTCCAACAACCATTTCGAAGCGCTTGATGAGCTCCGTCACCTAAAAGACGAACAGATTGAGATCATTTGTCCACTAAGTTATGGGGAACTACCTGATTCCGTTTACACCAGACAGCTTATAAGAAAAGGAAAACAGATCTTCGGTAATAAGTTTATTCCGTTGCTTACATTTCTCGAGAGAGATCAATATTATGCCCTGTTTCAGAAAGTAGATGTTGTGCTGATGAATCATATTCGAAGTCAGGCAGCTGGTAATGTGTTTGCTTTTTTGAAGCTGGATAAAATTATTTTTATGGAGGAGAAAAGTACATTGTATCAGTTTCTATTCGCCAAAAATATTGATCAATTGCATGCGATGAGCGAGTTGAAAAACTATTCATTTTCAGCACTAAAGGCATTGACTGTTGCAGATCGTTCCCACACAGATATTCACAAAATCCTTGATTGGAATCTGAAAGCGGAAAATTTAAAAAAATACTTGCAATGACTTCTCAACTTGGTTTTCTTTTTTTTTCGAACAATTGTTCGATCTCTTTCAACATCTCAAATCGCATCATTTTACAAAGTACTATATAAGTAATGCCTGTAATGAAGAGATTGAAAAGGATAAACAAAAGATTGCTTTCAATCTTTAGGGTAAGAAAGTAGGATAGTGTAACAGAAGCCAGTGCTGTGATGAGATAAGGTATTGTATCACTCATAAAGTCAATTAACCGGTAGCGAATAAGCTTTTTTGAAAAAAACACAGATATAAAAAGCGTGATACATGTGTAAATGATCCAGCTCACTGCCAATGCCGTAATTCCGCGAGGAAAAAGAAATGTAATTAGAAATATCAGGATGACGCCTTTCACAATTTCCAAACCCAGGAAGTAGTTGGTATTTTCTTTGGTGATGAACAATTCATTGAATATATGGATGAAAGGGGAGAGCATTCCTGCAAGCGTGAGAATCTGAAAATAAGGTACAGCCGGCAACCATTTATCTTTGAAAAATAGGAAAAATGTAGGTTCAGCAATCACAATCATGATACATCCTATCGGAAAAGAGAGGAATGCAATCGATTTGATAATTTTACTGAATACGCGTCTTAATCGGATGGCTTCACTGTTTATCTCAGGCAAGATAAGCATAGATACTGACTTGAATGTGTTCCCGATGATGAGAAAAGGGATATCCTGGTATTTCTTTGCCTGATTAAAGAACGCCACCTGACTCATGGGATAGAAAGCAGCGATCAGGCTGGGATAGATATTATTGATTGTGGTGGTGACCGCTGATGCAAGCAACAATTTGTAGCTGAAACCGAAGAACGATTTCAAACGGGACAGGCTAAATCTTGCTTTGGGAAGCCACGCACTAGATTTAAACAAAAATGCCGATCGGCAGAATGCGTATAAAAGAGTTTGTGCCACCAATGCCCATACGCCTTTACCTGCTATAGCCATTAGAATGGCAAGTATATCCGCAATTAAAAGCGATAGCATGTTGATCCTTGCCAAACCTTTGAAGTCAGCCTTTTTTATGAGAATAGTCTGATGGATAAGACCGAAAGCATTAAAAATGATAGAGAGAAATACGATCCGGATAACCATCACAATGGGTTGCGAATGAAATACCTTTCCTAAAATAGGAGAAGCGAAAAAGAAAATGAGATAAAGAACGATGCTCAGGGAAACATTGAAATAAAAAACTGTGGAATAATCGCTCTGTTCCAGATTTTTTCTGTTGATCAACGCTCTACCAAAACCACTGTCTACAAGAATCGAGGAGAATGCAATGAAAATGGCAAGTGAACCGATTAATCCATAATCTTCGGTAGCCAGGATATTCATCATGATCAGCATACTCAGAAAGTTGAGTGCCTGCTGTCCGAATTTATCAACGAAGCTCCAGAAAAGAGAGACAGTGGTGGTATGTTTTAATGTGGAGTCGGCCATCAACGATTGCTTATTGCTGTTTATTCACGCAAAAGTACGCAACTTAATTCATATTTTTATTTTTTGCAGAAAGAGATTGACGTGTAAACGCTTTCCTGTGGGAGGTAAGAAATATTGTGGGGGAAAGTTTTTTTTCGTACGTTTGAAGCATCATGCACAATGGGACAACCTTCTCGGAAGAAATAAAGCTGCAGGCACTGGCTTTGGGGTTCGATGCCTGTGGTATTTGCCGAGCCACAAACAGTGGTGAGGAAGCTCGTTATATGGAGTGGATCAAAGATCACTGCCAGGGCAGCATGGCCTATTTGGAGCGCAACATCGATAAGCGGATCGATCCCCGACTACTGGTCGAGGGTGCCCGCTCAATCATCTCGGTGGCACTGAACTACTATCCCCCCGTGAAGCTCCCGGGAAAGGTGCCTCGCTTTGCCTATTATGCCTACGGGAAAGATTACCACGAGGTGATGCGGGAGAAGCTGGGAAGCCTGTTCGACTGGATCAAAACCCGTTTCCCGGAGGCTATGGGCAGGTGTTTTTCTGACTCGGCCCCCGTGCTCGAACGTTTCTGGGCGGCACAGGCAGGTATCGGGTTCGTGGGCAAAAACACCCTATTGATTATTCCAGGAAAGGGCTCCTACTTTTTTCTGGGTGAACTGATTCTCGACCTGGATCTGGATTATGACAGCCCAGTTTCAGAGAACTGCGGCGACTGCCGCCGTTGCCTTACCTCCTGTCCAACGGGCGCCATAGAAAGACCCTACAGGGTGAATGCCAACAAGTGCATATCCTACCAGACCATCGAAAACAAAGGAGAGATTGCTCCCAATATTGTGCCAAACCTACGGAACAATGTATATGGCTGCGACATCTGCCAGATGGTCTGTCCCTGGAACCGTGGCGCCCTGCCACATACTACACCGGAGTTCATGCCCTCTGAACAATTCCTTTCGCTCACCTTCGATAAACTGGAAGCGATGGATGAAGAGGAGTACCGGGAGACTTTTCGCCACTCTGCTGTGAAACGGGCCAAATTTGCGGGATTGAAACGGAATGTGGCTGCTATTTCCAAAACTCGCCGGAAATAGTTATTTTTGTATCAACAAATGATGGAAGATACATTCGACATACACGACAACCTCCACTTGCAGGATAGCGAGCGTGAGTATGAAAATACACTGCGACCGCTCACCTTTGGGGGGTTCAGCGGACAGGATAAGATCACGGAGAACCTGAAGATTTTTGTCAGTGCCGCCCGCATGCGAGGCGAATCGCTCGATCATGTGTTGCTGCATGGCCCCCCCGGGTTGGGAAAGACCACCCTGTCGAACATCATTGCCAACGAACTGGGAGTCGGCTTTAAAGTTACCTCCGGGCCGGTGCTCGATAAGCCGGGTGACCTGGCAGGTATACTCACTTCGCTCGATACGAACGATGTCCTCTTTATTGATGAAATTCACCGCTTGTCGCCCGTGGTGGAGGAATACCTATACAGTGCCATGGAGGATTACCGCATCGACATTCTAATCGACAAGGGACCCAGTGCCCGTTCCATTCAGATCGACCTAAACCCTTTTACCCTCGTGGGTGCTACTACTCGCAGTGGGTTGCTTACGAGCCCTTTACGTGCCCGTTTTGGAATCAACATGCACCTTGAGTATTACGACATGGATACCCTTGCGGGCATTGTCTTGCGATCGGCCGACATCCTAAAGATTTCCTGCGCTGGTGATGCAGCTCATGAGATTGCCTCCCGCAGTCGGGGTACACCCCGAGTCGCCAACGCCTTGCTGCGCCGTGTGCGTGACTTTGCTCAGGTGAAAGGGAACGGAAAAATAGACAAAGCTATCTCATCTTACGCTCTGGAAGCGTTGAACATCGACCGCTATGGACTCGATGAGATCGACAACAAGATATTGCTTACCATCATCGACAAATTTAAAGGGGGGCCAGTGGGCATCACCACCATTGCCACTGCTGTGGGAGACGACCCGGGTACCATTGAGGAGGTATATGAACCCTTCCTGATCAAGGAGGGATTCATCAAACGCACCCCCCGCGGTAGGGAGGCCACCGATCTGGCCTACCGTCATCTGGGTCGCAGAAGAGTAGAAGAGCAGGGCTCGTTGTTTTAAATGTTATGGTCGATCATTTTTTTTATGTCGTTTTTATGTCCGTAAACGACAAGGATGTCCCCTTCTTCCAGAACGGTTTTCGCATTGACAATTTCTCCAGCTTTCGGCTGCAGCTGTAGGGTATTTGCACCAATCGGGTTTTGCTGACTAATTTGCTTCAGCTTTGTCAGTACGATCACATGATATTTCTTGTTCAACTCGCTTTCCGCAATCGTTTCTCCGATAAGTTTCTGCGGTAACAGAACTTCCACGATGTAGTAATCGTTCGTTACTTCAAACAGGTTGATATAGTTCTTTATGGAAAGTTTCAAAGCCCAGCGCTCAGCTGATTCTATCTCGGGATGAATGATTTCTGTGACACCCATGGCTTCCAGCACACTCTCCTGAAGTCCAGTAATGGAACGTACCGTTATTTTCTTTACACCTCTTTTCTTTAACATGGCTGTGATCAGAAGGCTTTCGCCTTCATCCGCTCCGCCGCAAACTACAGCCATATCCGTATTTTTCAGTGGCAGATGATTTGCTGCAATCGGGTCCGTACTATCTATGCAAATCACGTCTGTACATGTATCTTTGCACGCATCCACCCGGTTCATTGATTTGTCCACACCAATCACTTCGTGTCCCATAGCGACCAATCGCTCTGCAAGTGCTGCTCCAAAATGTCCCAGTCCGATCACGATAAATTTCATGTGTTCTCTATTTAATTGATTAATATTTCTTCTGTTGGATATCTGTATTTACCGTATTTTACCTGTTTCGTCATGCTGGATAGTAAAGTGTACAAACTCACCCTACCCACAAACATCGTGACAATGATAAGCCATTTTCCTGCATTCGATAAAAATGGGGTCACATTCCGGCTTAAACCGACCGTACCATATGCCGATACAGTCTCAAAAAGTAAATCCAACGGTTCTTTACCCGATTCTATCTGGATCATTAAAAAAGTAATCGCCATGATGAATAATATGGCAAGTGTCATTTGTGCAAATGCCCTGGACACCGCCTGTTGAGGGATCTCCCGCCCTCTGTATTCAATGCGCTTTTTGCCTTTGAGTAGTGTCATGAAATTCATGAAAGCAACGGCTAAAGTACTGGTTTTTATGCCACCACCGGTTGAAGCCGGCGATGCTCCGATCCACATCAAGACAATAAACAGGAGCGCGGTAGGTACAGACAACGCAGCGGTATCGGTACTGTTAAAACCTGCTGTACGCGTGGTGACAGAACCAAAAAATGCAGCAGTCCACTTACCGAAAGGTGATGAATATCCGGTTAATACGCCCTCTTTCTCAAAAATAAAAAAACCAATCGTCCCAATAATCAGCAGAATCGCAGTAGTAATTATCACGATATGTGAATTTACACTTATCACCAACGAAGAATAACTGTATTTTTCGTGTCGAAAGACTCTTTTATAAAGTCCCTTTATGTTGTTCGTAATATATTTCCAAATATTGTGAATAATGGGAAATCCCAGTCCCCCGAATATAATCAGGAATGAAATGATCAAATGAACCGGGTAGTCAAAACGGATGCGTATGTCATACAGACTTCCCGAGAGAGTGGAAAAACCTGCATTACAGAAGCCTGATATGGCATGAAAAAGGGAAAAGAATACCCTTTCCCCAAAAGTGAAATCCTCTTTTCCCATAGTAGCAAAGATGAGGAGAAAACCCAATCCTTCAATGACGATTGTGATTAAGAGGATATTTTTCAATGAGGAAAAAACATTGTCCAGTCTCTCTTCACTGGTAATGTCCTTCACTAGCAGCTGACTTTTATAAGAGGAACCACCCTTGAAATAATAACTGAAATAGGTGGTAATGGTCATGATTCCCAACCCGCCGATCTGTATCAACAGCAAGATTATCACCTGGCCAAACAGGTTGAAAGTCAGCTCTGTATACACTACGTTCAAACCTGTGACACAAACAGCACTGGTAGAAGTGAACAAAGCATCCACATAAGAAATATTCTCATAAGTTGCCTTTGGTAATAACAAGAGAAGACTTCCCAGTACAATGATGGATAGGAAGCTTGTTGTAAACAACTGAGCAGGTCCGAACGGCCGGAGATGGATGAACGAACGCAGTGAAAAAAAACGATGTCCTGAATCCCTAAAATTTTGTTTGGACGACATTTTCTCTTTTATCTAAACATGTTTAGAAGACAATGAGAATACGGTACAAAATTATACAATTATATTGAGATATGATTGCTCGCCAGTCATATTCCAAAACTCTGTCGCTCAATTATATCAAGGATAAAACCGAGAAGCCCCACGAAGATGATCGCAGCAGTACAGAAGATCAGGCTCACCCTGTTCCAGGAATCGGTTCTGAGTGTAGGCAGTGGCTCTTCGTTCTGATCTATGAACATGGCTTTCACCACTCTCAGATAGTAATAGAGTGAAATGATGGTGTTGACCACGGCGACTATTACCAGCAGATAATATCCTTGCTGCGCGGCTGCCGAGAAAATAAAAAACTTACTCATAAAACCAGCAAAGGGAGCGACACCGGCCAATGAGAACATGGCCAGCATCATCACGAAACTGAGCTTCGGGTTTGTCTGATAGAGCCCTTTGTAGTCGGGAATGTCTATTTTGCCGGTCCGGCTCTCTATGGCGGAAATTACACCGAATGCGGCCAGGTTGGAGAAGAGATATACAAAGATGTAATAGATCACTGTGGTCATCCCCAGTGCCGACCCGCTAATGATTCCCAAAGCAATATAGCCTGCCTGTGAGATGGAGGAGAAGGCTAGGAAACGTTTGAAGTTTTGCTGCCGCAAAGCAAAGAGGTTGCCCACGATGATGGTCACTATGATGATCCAAAACAGCAACGTCTGCCATTCATGCACATAACTTCCAAACAGTTTGAAGAGCAGCGTCATCAAAACGAATGCGGCCGATCCTTTGGAGACGACTGACAAATAGGAGGTCACATTTGTGGGAGCACCCTCATATACATCGGCGGTCCACAGATGAAACGGTACAAACGATACTTTGAAAAACAACCCCGACAGAAAGAAGACAAAAGCCATGAGCTGCAGTGGATTGTGACTGATCTGGGTGGATACCTCCGAGAAGTAGAGACTGCCGGTTGTCCCGTACAGATAAGAGATGCCGAAAAGCAGGATGCCGGAAGAGAAGGCCGAGAGAAGTATAAACTTGGCTCCGCCCTCTGCCGATTTTTTGCAATGTTTGCTGAATGCTACCAGTGTGGCCAGGGGGATAGAAGCAGTTTCCAGTCCGATAAAAAACAGGAGGAAATGTCCACTTGAGATCATGAGATACATGCCTAGCAGGGTACTCAGTGTGAGGAAATAATATTCACCCCGTTGATTCTTCATCTCGTTTCCGTCGAACACATGTTTCGATTGCAGAAAAATGATCAACATAGCCACATTCAGCACGGTTTTAATGATTGTCATCACGGGATGATATTGATACATTCCGCCGAACGATTCACCCGTGGCCATCGGAACAAGGTTCAAAAGGGTGTGCAGGGCAAAGAGAAGGATTGCCACTGGCTGAAAATATTTTTTTCCTCTCTTGCCGGCGATGATGTCAAAGAGCAGCAAGAAGAGAATGACTGTCAATAGCGAGATTTCGCTGCGCATTATCAGAAAATTATCGAAATAACTCATGAAAAAATAGTGTTGTTTGTTCTTTACTTTGCTACCTGCAGCATACTACTGAAACTATTGCTGATAATCTCAGCAATGCCAGTTGGAAAGGAACCGAGATACAGAATGCCCGCAATCAGCGTAACTACAGCCAGTCGTTCAAACCAGCGGGCATCATCAAGCTTTCCATGCTCCTCATTTTGCAGGGGACCCTGCAGAAATTTCCCAATGCTGCGCAGGATGTACACAGCGCCAATCACGATGGATGTGACGGCAGCGACTGTGAGTATACGGCGAAACAGGTCTCCATTTTCAAAGGAACCCACAAAGATGGTCATCTCTGCTACGAATCCGCTGAATCCGGGCACACCGATATTGGAGAATCCGGCAATCACGAAACTGACACCCAGGAAAGGCATAATCTTCATCAATCCTCCCATGTCGGTGATTAACCGGGTATGGGTGCGGCCATAGATCATTCCGATCAATGCAAAGAAAAGTGCGGTAATCAACCCATGGGAAAGCATCTGTAACACGGCTCCCGTGAGCGACGTCTGCGTGAGCATCAGAATGGCAAACAGCACCAGGTTGCAATGACTAACCGACGAATAGGCGTTGATATACTTCAGGTCGGTCTGACGAATGGCTGCCATGGCACCATACACCACTCCGATGGCGGTGAGGACGAGAAAGATGGGGGAGAGCTTTTCAGCCGCCTCCGGCATCAGCTGGATGGCTATCCGGAAACAGCCGTACCCGCCCAGCTTCATCAGTACACCCGCATGCAGCATGGAAACAGCTGTCGGTGCCGAAGCATGTCCGTCGGGTGACCAGGTATGAAACGGGAAAAGAGCACCCAATACACCAAATCCGAAGAAAGTGAGGGTGAAGAAGAAATATTGTTGTTCCATAGGCATCGTACGCTGTGCCAGCTCAGAGATGTGCATGCTGGTTGCCCCTGATCCGAAATAAATGCCCAGAATGCCCACCAGAAGGATCATGGAAGAACCCATCAGCATGAGGGTTAGCTTCATCGCCGCGTGCGATTTCCGGCCGCTACCCCAGACACCGATCAGCAGATACATCGGGATCAGCGCCGTCTCATAAAACAGAAACAGGGTGAACAGGTCCAGGGAGATGAAAAAGCCGAAGACTCCGGTGGCAAGGAGGCAGTACCACAGGAAAAACTCTTTGGTGAGTGGTGCTATCTTCCATGAAACGAAGGTACCGGTGAAGACAATCAGCGAAGAGAGGCAGAGCATGACCACCGACACACCGTCTACTCCCATAGCATACTGAATGTGAAGTGGTTTAAACCACGACAGTGAGGCGGTGAAGAGCATTGGATCGGTGATGCCACTGTTTCGGACAGCGATATATTGAAAAGCCAGAAAACCAGCAAGTGCTACCAGCAGCGTACTTCCGGCGACCATGATTCCCAAAATCTGCTTTCTGCTTCGTGCCACAAACAGGGCGAGGATCATTAGCAGCGGAAGGAGCACGAAGAGGGATAAAAAATTCATATCTCTATTTCTTTTTAATCATTTAAACAAACAGGATCAATGCCGTGATCAGCAAGGTCCCAAAAAGGAATACCCAGGCGTACCACTGTATTTCGCCTGACTGGAATACCCTGATTCTGATAGAGAACCAGTCGGTTGCCGTGGCAAGACCATTGATGAAACCATCCACCACATGGCGGTCGAACCAGGTAAAAGCCCGCGAGATGCCATTGAATAGGATCTTTTTGGTGATAAACAGATATACCTCGTCTACGTAAAAACGATGGCTTGCAGCCTTATGAAAACCTTTCAGGGCGGCAGGAACCACCGGTTTCTTGTCGGGATGCTGATACAGCTTCCTGGCAATGAAAATGGCCTCAAGTGCGACAACAACACTGATTACCGCCACCAGCCAGTCCATATGTATGCTGTATGGTGCACGATCGGCCGTCACAAATTGTCCGAAGGGGACGAATCCTCCCAGCAAGGTGGGTATTGCCAGAAATATCAGAGGAAATGTCATTGATTTGGGCGACTCGTGGAGAGGATGTGTATGCTGCTTCTCTTTTCCCCAAAAGATCGAAAAGTACAACCTGAACATATAGAAGGCAGTGAGTGCTGCCACAAGTGTCATCCAGATACCCAATCCTGTATTGTACTGATAGGTGGCTGAAAGAATCTCATCCTTGCTGAAAAAACCTGAAAAGGGTGGTATGCCTGCGATGGCGAGGCATGCGGTCAGGAAGGTAAGGTGGGTAATAGGCATCTGTTTGCGCAGCCCTCCCATATTCTCCATCTCATTGCTGTGAACGGCATGAATCACGGATCCTGCTCCCAGGAACAGCAGCGCCTTGAACATGGCATGGGTGAAAAGATGAAACATGGAAGCCATATACCCCAGCCCCTCATGCCCTTCTAGCTTCGATACACCCAGCGCCACCATCATAAAACCAATCTGGGAGATGGTGGAAAACGCCAGTACCCGTTTGATGTCGGTCTGCACGATGGCAATGAGTGCTGCAAACATCGATGTGAAGGCACCCACATAAGCAATTCCTTGTAGTACTTCTGGTGTGAAAAGTACATAGATGGGGAAGAGCCGCGCTACCAGGTAGACACCAGCAACTACCATGGTGGCTGCATGGATCAGTGCCGATACTGGAGTAGGACCCTCCATCGCATCGGGTAGCCAAATATGCAGGGGGAACATGGCCGACTTACCGGCGCCGCCGATAAAGATCAGTGCCATGGCCCATACCAGTGCCGAGGCCCCCAGAAACTTTGCTGAGGCAGCCTCTTGAAAAACAGCGCTGTTGCCCGATGTAAGCGTGCCAAAATCAAAGGTCTGCGTATAGTAGGAGAGTACCAGGATGCCGATCAGGAAAAACATGTCGGCAAAGCGGGTCACGATAAATGCTTTTTTGGAAGCAGCCACGGCAGCTGGTTTTGTATAATAGAACCCAATAAGCAGGTAGGAGGAGACACCCACTAGCTCCCAGAAGATGTACATCTGAAAAATATTGGTCGACAATACCAGTCCCATCATTGAGAAAGTGAAGAGGGAGAGGAAGGCGTAGTAACGCTGAAATCCCTTTTCTCCCTTCATGTAACCCAAACTGTATATATGCACCATCAGCGAGACGGTGGAAATCACCACCAGCATCATCACCGAAATCGGATCGAGCAGGATTCCCATATCGATATGCTGTTTGGCACCCATATTGAGCCAGGGCACATTCAACGGCACCAATGTTTGAAAAACAGCATCGACTTTTTGTGTCGTGAAGTACTCCCCTGCTGCATAAAAGGAGAGCAGTGCCACCATAAGGAGGCTCCCTGTCCCGATCATCCCCGATGTTTTGTGATTCAGTTTGTTACTGAATAGGCCCAAAAGCACGAATGTGGCCAGGGGCAGAAGTAGTAACATTAGTGTATATTCCATGTGTCTATCCTTTCATATTCTTGAGGTTATCCACATCCGCATTTCCAAAATTGCGGTATAAGTTGATGATGATGGCGATGGCTACCGCAGTCTCACAAGCCGCAATGGCAATGGTGAACAACGCAAAAAACATCCCGTCCATCTCGCCGGGAAAAAGATACCTGTTGAATACCGCAAAATTAATATCGGCGGCATTGAGTATCAGTTCCACAGCAATTAGCATCATCATTAAGTTCCTGCGGGTGAAGAAGCCGTAGATACCAGCAAAAAACATGACCAGGCTCACTAGCTGATAGGCCAGTACCGGCACTCCTGCATTATTAATCAATAATTCTCCCATATTTATAGTTTCGTCTCGTTTGGTTCATTCTTCTCTGTCTTCGTTTTTCGGGCTATCAAGATGGCACCCACGATGCAGGCAAGCAGCAGAATGCTCATCATCTCGAAGGAAAGCAGGTACTGCTGTTTCCCCGTTCCCAGCATGGCCGTGCCGATCTGTTGCATGGTCAGCTTCTCATTTTCGATAAACTGATATATCCCAATGACATTGTTCAGGATAATGTCACCACAAAGCAAGAGCCCCGCAACCGATAGCAGCAGCGATGAGCCAATTCTCCAGCCCCGTCTGACACTGACGTTTTTCCCCGGTTTGTGGGTAAGAAAGATAGCCATGATAAACAGTACCATGATTCCCCCGGCATAGACCGATATCTGCACGGCAAACAGGAAATAATAACCTAGCAGCATGTAAAGTCCGGCTGTAGCCAGTAATACAAACAGCAGGTAGGTGGCCGAACGGACGATCCGTTTGCTTGTCACTGCCATAATTGAAAAGGCTGTGATTGCAATGGCCAGCAGATAAAAAATAATTTGTTCTGTCATGCTTCTTTATTTTCTTTTTTTGCGATTGCATCGGTGGCTGTTGCAGGTGATTCCTTCTTTTTGTCGCGTAGCTTCGATCCCTCATGATTGAGACGGTGCAAAAGCTTGCTTTTGTCGAATACGGCTCCCTCAAAGTCGTTGTTGAAGACAATGGCGTTCGACGGGCAGCTAATCACGCACAGATTGCAGAAAGTGCAGCTTCCGTAATTCCAGAGGTGCTTATCCAGGATCTTCTTTTTTTTGCCATCTTCGGTTTCTATCGACGATGAAATCACCTGGATGGTGCCATTCGGGCAGTTCATCATACAAATACCGCAGGCAGTACAGGCATGTTCGTTATTTTCATCGTGGGGCATAATCAGCTCCGAACGCCAGCGGTCTGAGATGACCAGCGTTTTTCTGTTTTCCGGATATTCCATCGTGACCTTTGGGGTCAGCAGCTCCTTCCAGGTGACGATCATTCCCCCTGCGAGAGACCTCAGGGCGGTGAAGATACCTCCGATATATTTTATAAACTTCATATGTATATTAATGTAATACGCTATTGGATCAATACATTATTTACCAAATAGGGCCGGAAAAAGATCTGTCAGGGTGAATCCCGACAGGACCACCACGACCATTACCAGCAGGTTTACCAGGTTGATGGGCAGCAGGTATTTCCACTCCAGATTCAGCAGTAGGTCGATACGCAGGCGCGGAAAGGACCAGCGCACCCACAAGCTCAAAAACATCATCAAACCTGCTTTTCCGAAGAACCATGCCCAGGAGGGGATGTACCACATGGCCTGGTTGAATGATTCCCAGCCATTTATCTGCACGGGCATCCATCCTCCCAGGAAAACCGTGGTGGCTACGGCGGCCACGATGAACATGTTGAGATATTCAGACAGGTAGAAAAAGCCGAACTGCAGTCCGGAGTATTCGGTGTGATAGCCTGCGGTGAGTTCCGACTCGGCTTCGGGAAGGTCGAAGGGACCTCTGTTGGTCTCGGCATGGCCGGAGATCAGGTAAATGACAAACGCAATTATCGCTGGCAGGTGTCCGTTGAACAGGTTCCAGCAATAACGCTGACCCTCAATGATCTCAGAGAACTGCATACTCCCGCTCAGTACTACGATGGTCATCAGGGAAAATCCTGCCGAAAGCTCGTAACTGATAAACTGGGCGCCGCTGCGCATGGCGCCAATCATGGAATATTTATTGTTGCTCGACCATCCCGCCAGCAGTATGCCGATGATACCCAGTGATGATACAGCCAACAGATAGAAGACGCCGATATTAAAATCGAGCGCGTGCAGGTTCATTCCAAAGGGAAGTGCACCAAAAGCAAGAACAGACGCCACGATCACAAAAAGGGGAGCGACAAAAAATAGCAGTTTGTCTGCTTTATTTATATGGATGATCTCCTTGATCAAAATCTTGATCATGTCGGCCAGCGACTGGATGACACCATATTTTCCCAGCCTGTTAGGACCCAGGCGTGCCTGGAAGAATGCAGCCACCTTGCGCTCAATGTATATCAACGCCAGTGCAATGAGGGCATACACCACGAGGATCAGAATGCCCACCAATATGCCTTTCACCAGGACAGCCCAACCCGGAGTGAGGTTGCCCTGTAAGAAACTGTCAACTGCCGCAAGAAGTTTTGTCAACTCCAGGGGTTGTGAATATATCAGCATCGTTTTCAATCGATTTAATTTCCTTTATTTATAGTTATTATCTGTTTTTACCGGTCAATGTCGGGAATCACGAAGTCCATGGATCCAGTTATACCGATGAGGTCTGAAAGAAATGCTCCCTCGCTGATCAAGGGGATTACTGAAACAGCCGACAGGGAGGGAGAACGGAATTTTACACGGTAAGGATTTTTGTCGCCACGACCTTCTATGAATACTCCAAACTCTCCTTTTCCCGTTTCTACACTTTGAAAGAATTGTCCTGCGGGAACACGGATGATTGGCTTCACTTTGGCGCATATCTCGCCGGAGGGAATGTTGTCGATCAGCTGTTCAATGATGTGAAGCGACTCGGCAATTTCGTCGAGCCTGTTCAGATAGCGTGCATAAGAATCTCCTTCGGTGCGCACAATTTCTTTGAACTCTACGTGTTCATATAGCGCATAGGGTTTGTACTTGCGTACGTCGCACGACCATCCCGAGGCTCTTCCGGCGGGACCGGTGACACCGAAGCTGATTGCATCCTCGTGGCTCAGATGTCCGATATGCACCATGCGCCCCAGGGCAATGGCATTGTGTGAAAAGAAATTGTCGTACTCCTTCAGTCTCCCACGCATATAGTGAATGAATGCTTTTACATCTTTTTGGAAGTCTGGGTATATGTCGAACATGACCCCACCCACCACATTTTGGTTGACGATGAGCCGGCCACCACAGGTTTTGTCGAAAATATCAAGGATGTGTTCTCTTTCACGCATACCGTAAATGAACGCAGTGGTCGCTCCCAGGTCGTTACAATGTGTGGCCCAGGCGAGTAGGTGCGAGCTGATGCGTTGCAACTCATCCATGATGGTGCGGATATACTGTGCCCGCTCGGGGATCTCTATTTCTGCTGCTTTCTCAATGCACATGCAGAGAGCATGGCGATTGATGTTCGCCGAGAGGTAGTCGAGACGGTCTGTCAGATGCAGCATCTGGGGGTATGTCATGTTTTCACACAACTTCTCGATTCCGCGGTGGATATACCCGCTGTGTATATCTATTTTTTTTACGATTTCTCCGTCGAGCGATGTCCTGAAGTGCATCACTCCGTGTGTGGAGGGATGCTGGGGGCCGATGTTTACGATGTAGTCCTCCTCCTCGAAGACAGCCACACTTTCTTCAATCAGTTCACCGCCTTCTCCTTCCATGATCCGGGGTGCTATGTCTATGATTTCGCTGCTGACCACGGTCTCCCCATTTAGTTTGGGATCATGAATATAGTCTTTTCTGAAGGGAAATCCCTTCCACTGATCGTTCAACAGGAAACGACGCATGTCGGGATTGTTGATAAAACGGATGCCGAATAGGGCATATATTTCTCGCTCATTCAGATGAGCAGTCTCGTAAAGGTCGGTTACGGAATAGAGGAGCGGATTATCACGATCGGTCGTGGCGGTAATGACAACTACCTCTTGTGTGAGGTCGGCCGATGGAGAGAGCTGATAGATCGCACCCAGTTTGTCTCCCCAGTCCATTCCGGTCAGGCTGATCAGATAGTCGAAACAAAGTGTTTCATTTCTGCGAAGTGCCTCCATTATGGGGTGCAGTTGATCCGGACTCACAGTGACAGTAAGCTTTTGACGTGCTTCTATCTGTGCATCGGATGCGATTTCTTGTATGATTTGTATAATTTCCTTCATTGCCGTGTTGTAAGCTTCCCGATTATTCATTGTCAAAATCAATCTGTGGATCAATGGTCTCTCCTGTCTCAGGATGAATCAACGTTTCGGGGCGATAGTTTCTTTTGATCCTTTTGTTGCCAAAAAAACGCTCTACCTTTACCTTTCTTTGTAGCTGTAGCAGCCCGTAGAACAATGATTCAGGACGCGGAGGGCACCCCGGGATGTACACATCTACCGGTACAATCCGGTCCACACCCTGTATCACGTTGTAGGAATTCAAAAAAGGGCCTCCCGATATGGAGCAGGCACCCATGGCCACCACATATTTAGGTTCTGCCATCTGGTCATACACTCTGCGGAGCAAGGGGGCCATCTTGTTCACGATTGTGCCGGCCACAACCATCACATCGGCCTGGCGGGGACTGTTGCGGGTGACCTCCATCCCGAAGCGGGAAAGGTCGTAATGTGCAGCCGCTGCGGCCATGAACTCAATGCCACAGCAGCTTGTGGCAAAGGCTATGGGCCAGAGTGAGTTGGCCCGTCCCCAGTTAATCAACTGGTCGAGTTTGCCCACAATCACGCTGCTACCCGCTTCTTTTAATTCATCAATATAGCGTTGTAGCGTGTCGTTGTCTTTGAACTCTTCGGCCGGAAATGCTTTTATTTTGACGTCGTTGACTTCCATTCCAATACTCCTTTCTTCCATGCGTAGGCGAGGCCCAAGCTCAGAATTACAATAAACATGAGGATACTTACCAGTCCTGTTATTCCCAGGCTGCGAACAATGGTAGCCCAAGGATACAAAAAGATGATCTCCACATCGAACATCAGAAACAGGATGGCGTACAAGTAATAACCCACCCTGAACTGCATCCACGATGTACCGTGTGTGGGAAGCCCGCACTCATAGGGTTCTCCTTTCTGGAAGTTGACTGATCTGGGAGAAATCAGCAATGCTGCCCCTAGCCCTACTGCAACAAGTGTTATACCGGCAAGAAGGACGACAAGGAAAAATGAAGAATCTGTCATAAATGATGTAATGTGTCAGAAAAATTGTAACTGCAAAAACGAGTGCAAAGGTCGGATATTCTGATAAAATATACTTTTGATTGGCTACAACACCGATACGATAGAATTCTCTATTTCATACTACAACCTGATAAAATGGTCTTAATAAGGTACTACAGACCTGTTGCATTCGGATTTAATCTCCATGTTTTGAGTCAGATGTGGATGTAGTATGATCTTTTAACGCAATGGCCGCTCTTCAGGCTGTGATGTTAGATTGGAGTATTTATCAAATAAATGATCTGATGTAGTTATAGAGATCGGTAGAGGATGCGAGTTGCATTTTTTTCCGGAGTCGGCTTTTGTTGGTCTGTACCGACCGATGCTGAATAAAGGTATATTCGGCTATTTCTTTTGAGGAGAAGTTTAAAAAGATCATTGCGCAAAGCGACATTTCCGATTTCAACAATCCGGGGTGTGTCTGTAGTATCCGTTTGGTAAAATCGGAATATACTTCTGTGAATCGTTTCAGAAACAGAGGGTCGTTGTTCATGGCGAGCCCACGGAGCTCTTCGAAGTAAAGGTCAATTTTGGGCTCCGTTTCTCTTGTGACGGTCTCTTTTTTTTCTGTAAGCCGTTTTTTTTTCGATTTTCGCCATGTGTATAAAATCAATATTCCCTTGGGTATCAAAGTAAGAAATACAATTACAAGAATGAAAAAAAAGGCACCTGTCATCTCAATTTTCAACAAAGAAGAAGATGGGACAGAGATATATGTGCTTGAAAAAATCAAACAAGAAAAGACGCAAATGAGATGCATTTCGGAAGAAACTTGATGCTATTCTCTAAAAATTACTGAATATGAGTTCCAGCTTCAGGTTTCCTTCACGTTTGTCGAGCATGGCTGCGGTGGGCCACATCTGGTTTTGCAGTGCTGTGAGCACGCTGGTAGCCTGAGAGTAGTAGCTTTGTTGCGAGGTGGTGTAGGTCGCTTTTACTGGAATAAGATAGTAGACCAGATCGAAAGCAGCACCCTCATATTCCTGGTTGTAGTGGTTGATCATCGTGGAGATGTTGTTGAACTGGTAGGAATAGGTGGTTGCATCGAATTTCGACGAGATGAAGCTGGTCACATTGTCGATGAGTTTACGTTGTTCGAAGAACCCGTTCAATGAATCTTTGTTGATCAATAACAGATAGTCGGGAGGACTGATCTTCACCATCGGGTTTTCGCTTGGATCCGGCATCGCGTACACGGTGAAGTTGGCCAGGTTCAATGCCTGTGATTTAATCTTGTCGTGTACTTCAGAGAGCGGGAAAGTAATTTCTGTGTTTACGCCAGCAGGACTCTTTACGTAAGTGTGTATGTTGCTCTCGTTCAGCAATTGTTGGTTGTTGTTTTGGATGTAGTTGAGCTGGCTCACCTCCGGTGTGATTTTCAGGGTCAGTGAGTCGGTGCGGATGGTGTCCTGATTTGTAGAGGAGCCTTTTTCATCAAGATAGTGATAATGCACATAGAGCGATGTTGCATCCACGTTGACGACAGTGCTGTTGCCGAAGGTAGTGGCAAAATATAGTCCCTTGAAAAACTCACGGAAGGTATCGGTATTCACCATCTTTCCATGTCCCGGCTTCTTGTATTCATTGAGGAAGTTTTCACCCAATGCTTTGGGAAGACTCACGATGATGTCATATACGTTGTAAGTGACGGTGGAATAATCAGATGAAGTATAGGATAACGTTCTGTAGGTAGAGTTTTTGCCCGTAAATACCTGTGACCCGCGGGGTGCCGACAGATCGGCATATGCTGCAGGATCGATGTGGGTGTAATTGTCCGCTCCTTTGAGCGACTTGTTTACATCGTAGACCGACAGTTCCATGGGTGACAGTGAGTCACCCATCATGGTGGTGTAGGAAGCAATTACGCGCACAGAGTCAATCTGCGCCCCTTCCTTAAAACCGGCACCTTCTGGGAAGTAAAATTCACCCACGTAGGAGGAGCGGATGGTGCCAAACAGGGGATCCTTATATTCACCCAATACCGGGTATTTGGTTCTGCTGTATACCGAGTCAACCTGCACTGTACGTGCCTGTAGATTGAGTGTGTCCACCCCCAGTTCCAGCCGGTCTTTGCCGGGCTGTATGGTGAATCCAACCTGATCGAGTGTGTCGTTACAGGAGAAGGTGAGCATCGCTGCAAAGATCAGAAATAACCCGTTTATTAAGGATTTGCGCTTCATTCGTTGCAAGTAGTTTGATTTAGACCCGCAAATATCCAAAAAAAAACATTCAAATGAAAGATATTAAAATGCTTTCTTCTCTTTTTTAAAGATATTTGGGTTTAGCCAAAGAAAAAAAAATTAAAAAAGGAATCATACCTGTGGATAATTGCTCAGGCTTCAATATTATCATAGAGAGCATTGATGGCCTCCGCACTTTCGTCGAAGTCGGCCTGATAGGGAAGGAACGGCACGTTCTGCTGTTCCACATACTTTGCCACTTCGGGATCAATATGAAGGCTGCCCTGCACAATACCGTCTGAGTAATCTACCGCCAGCTTCATCAGGTTCACATAATCCATAATGCCCCTGCTTTTCACCTTTTCAATCTCCTGATCGCCGATTCCTTCAAAGCGGAGCTTATCTGCTGTATGCTGGTTGAATGGCTTTTGAAATGATTCATCGAAGAGCGAATAGACTACTTTGGCATTCTTGAAACAAGGATCATCGGCATAGCCCCGCTTGATATAGAGCGGTGCCAAGGCGGTAAACCATCCGTGACAGTGAATGACATCGGGTACCCAGCGCAGTTTCTTGATGGTTTCCATCACTCCGCGCACGAAGAAAATGCTTCGTTCATCGTTGTCGTCGTATTCCACCCCGTTTTTGTCGACCAGCGTTTCACGGTTTTGAAAAAAATCTTCGTTGTCGATGAAATACACCTGCATACGCGCAGCCTGAATGGAGGCTACTTTGATGATCAACGAATGGTCAGAGTCATCGATGATGAGGTTCATCCCCGAGAGACGAATCACCTCATGCAACTGGTTACGGCGTTCGTTGATGTTGCCGTATTTGGGCATGAAAGCACGAATTTCTTTTCCTTTTTCCTGGATGGCCTGGGGCAGGAAACGTGAAGTATTCGAAATAGGGGTTTCGTCGAGATAAGGATAGATCTCCTGGGAGATATACAAAATTTTTTTCTGAGACATGAAGCTAATTATCTTAATTTGAGTACAAAGATAATAAAAAAAATCCGGATAATTACAAAATAAAACCGCATATATTTTATAAGAATTTGATAATCAACACTAAATGGGCCTTTATGGTCCATTTTTTCCGTAAAATAATGCAAATTTTTTTCTCTATGTGGCAAATATTTTGTTGCTTTGCAGTCTAAAACAGACAAATGGAGATCATTCATACGGTATCCCACCTAGAGGCGTTGTTACAACAATTGCGCGGGGAAGGTAAAACAATTGGGCTTGTGCCCACAATGGGTGCCCTGCATGCAGGACATCTGAGGCTGGTAAAATTATGTGCTTCAGAAAACGATGTATGTGTGGTTAGCATTTTCGTGAATCCCACGCAATTTAATAACAAGGAGGACCTGCGGCGCTACCCGCGTAACCTGGAGGAGGACAGCCAATTGCTGATTCAGGCTGACGCCGATGTGTTGTTTGCCCCTTCCGTGGAGGAGATCTATCCGGAACCCGACAATCGCCTTTTTGATTTCGGTCTGCTAGACAAGGTGATGGAAGGTCGCTACCGGCCTGGCCATTTCAATGGTGTGGCCCAGGTAGTGAGTAAATTGTTAGCTTTCACCAAACCTGACAGAGCCTACTTTGGCGAGAAAGATTTTCAACAGCTGGCCATCGTACGAGCGATGGTGAAACAGCTGCAACTGCCTGTACAAATTGTCCCTGTTCCCATCGTGAGGGAGCCGGACGGGCTGGCAATGAGCAGCCGTAATCAGCTTCTTACGGAGCAGCAGAGAAGCGAGGCGGCACACATTTACCGGGTACTCAACGAAAGCAGGGCGTTGGTTGAAACCACCACGCCTGATAAATTGACCGATTGGGTCATTGACCGTGTCAACGAGGTGCCAGTATTGCAGGTGGAATATTTTGAAATTGTAGATGGCGAATCTCTGCAGCTCGTTTCTTCCTGGGATCATTCTGACAGCGTGGTAGGGTGCATTGCCGTTTTTTGTGGAGCGGTGCGTTTGATAGACAACATCAGATACAAATAATTTTATGTGGGTAGAGATATTAAAATCTAAAATACATAGGGCTACGGTCACCGATGCCAACCTCAATTACGAAGGGAGTATTACCATCGATGAGGAGCTGATTGAAGCTGCAAATATGTTTGTTCACGAGAAGGTGGCAGTGGTGAACAATAACAATGGCGAACGCTTTGAAACATACGTGATCCGCGGTGAGCGCGGAACAGGTATCATTTGCCTGAATGGAGCAGCAGCGCGTAAAGTACAGCAGGGCGATGTGATCATCATCATGAGTTACGCGGTCATGCCGCTTGAAGAGGCCAGGGTGTTCCAGCCTACGGTCATCAACCTCGATGAGAAGACCAATCGTATTAAATAACAGCCAAATAGTCAAATTTACAAACCGCCGATCGATTGCTCTATTGGGGGTTTATTGCACAATGATGTGTATTCTAGCCGGCACATTGTAAAAATAAGTACGCCTATCCTGTTGAGTCTGCTGGCGCAGAACATGATACAGGTGATCGATACCGCTTTTCTTGGACGTGTAGGAGAAGTGGAGCTGGGTGCGTCGGCCCTGGCCGGAATTATCTACATCGCCTTGTATACGCTGGGTTTTGGCTTTAGTATGGGTAGCCAGATACTGATAGGACGGCGTAACGGGGAGGCTAACTATAGCCAGATAGGCGATATCGTGATACAGGGCTCTATCTTCCTGCTTATCCCGGCCCTGCTGCTCATTCCGCTCTTGCGTTACGGCGCGGTAGCCTGGTTGCCCTCCATGTTCGAGTCTGCAGATGTGGCGGGGGCGGTCACGGAGTATCTCGAGTGGCGTGTGTTTGGTCTTGTCTTCGCATTTGTCAATGTGATGTTCCGGGCATTTTACATCGGTATCGCGCGTACGAAAGTACTTACAATCAATGCTGTGGTGATGGCGCTGGTAAATGTGGTATTCGACTATGGATTGATATTCGGGAACCTGGGTATGCCGGAGATGGGCATGGCTGGTGCTGCCATAGCCTCGGTTATCGCGGAGTTCTCCTCCACTCTTTTCTTCTTCTTTTATACCCGGAAGCGGGTTGACACGGAGAAGTATGGTTTCACAAAGATTCGTTTTCAGTGGCAGGTCATCAAAAGAATACTCGATATCTCCCTCTTCATGATGGTGCAGTATTTTTTTTCGATTGGCACCTGGATGCTTTTCTTCCTGTTCATTGAAAACTATATGGGTGAACGTTCTTTGGCAGTCACCAACATTGTGCGCAGCTTCTACACAATCTTCACCATTCCTTCCCATGCCATCGGCTCCACCACCAGCACCATGGTGAGCAACACCATCGGAGCAGGCAAAATCGAGCAGGTCACCGGCCTTATCCGACGGCTTTCGCTCATCAGCCTGGGGGTTATGACTGCGGTTGTGATCATTGTCTCCGCTTTTCCCCGTGCCATGATTCATATATACACCGACGACCCGACGCTGATCGAGGATACCGTGTTGCCCTTGTACGTACTCATCACCTCCCTGCCCCTCTTTAGCATGGGTACCGTTCTCTTTAGTGCGGTTTCCGGAACGGGTAATACCCGTACTGCCCTTCGGTTCGAAATTGTTACCCTGCTGTTTTATGTTTTCTACATGTGGCTCATCATCATTCATCTTCGGGCTTCAGTGGCGGTAGCATGGACCACTGAGCATGTGTACTGGTCGTTTCTGATCATCCTCTCTTTCATTTATCTTCGAAGTGGCAAGTGGAAAGACCGGAAGATTTAGGAATTTTGATGTATCTTTACTACCCTAAATCATACCGGCTATGCGAAGCAAAGTTGTTTTCCTGATTATGGTTCTCTGTTCCATACTTTCCATTCAGGCTCAGGAGGTTCGATGGAAGCTGGGCTTTGAGTATTTTTTCGATAACCTGGAATATAAGAAATCATCTTTTACCGATGCCCAAACCATGCACGGAATCTGGTTGCAGCCATTGGGTGGCATCACCTGGGACACTGCACACACCCTCTATGGCGGCTTGAACCTGCTCAAGATTCCCGGTACCGAAGAAGTGGTGGACAAGGCTGAGTTGGTTCTCTATTACCAGTACGAAACAGACCACGTGCTTTTCCGTGCAGGATCGTTTTCGAGCAATGAGGTTTTGCATAATTATTCCGACTTCTTCTACAGTGATTCGGTGAGTAACTTCATGCCGCTCATGCAGGGCCTTTTTTGGCAGATAGGTGGGGAGCAGAACTTTTTGAACCTCTGGTTGGATTGGACCGGTTACGCTACTCCCGAAACACGTGAAAGCTTCTTCCTGGGCTCATCGGGAAAAGTTACAAAGGGCATCTTCTTTGCCGATTTTCAATCTTACCTCTTTCATTATGCCAATACGCTGACTGCCATCCCCCAGTATGGTGTCAGTGAGCATATGCAGCTGATGGCCTCGGCCGGTATTGCATATGAATCGGAAAACAGACTGAAAGGGTTGCTCTCGGTCGGTATTCTTGCCGGAAAGGAACGCGACCGCAAGGCAGATATCAGTTACACGCCAATGGGTTTCGTGGCTCGGGCCTATGCCGAGTTTTGGGGCATCGGTACAAAGAATACTTTTTACAGGGGTGATAAACGTATGCGGTTATATCCGGAATACGGTACAGAGTTGTACTGGGGCAATCCCTTTCTGCAGGGCAACACCTACCTGCAGAGCAAGTGGTATGTGAACGTGATGGAAACGGAACGGGTCTCAGCCCGGTTAAACTGTAACCTGCATTTCTCGGAAGGGAATCTGCTTTTTGAACAAGCTCTCAACGTGTCGCTCTCCATCGATAATTTTTCCAAACTCGGGAAACGAACTGCCCGCTATCCCTGGATGCAGTTTTTCCAGTAAACAGCGTAACCAGCGCTCCACACTTCCGGTATGCAGGTTTGAAGGTAATGTTTTTATCTCTTGCCACTTTTTCCTAATTTTGTAAGCAAATGGACTCAACTCAACAAAGAATAGAATCACTGCGGCAACAGCTTCACGACTACAACTACCATTACTATGTGTTGTCACAACCCCTCATTTCAGATAGGGAATTCGACCAACTGATGCAGGAGCTGATTAAGCTGGAAGCCGAACATCCTGAATGGCATGATCCCAACTCGCCTACGCTGCGTGTGGGGAGCGACATCAACAAGAGCTTTACCCAGGTGACGCACCGTTACTCCATGCTCTCGTTGCAAAATACTTACTCCGAAGGGGAGGTGGCCGACTTTTACAATCGGGTGAAACGTTCGTTGAACGAGGAGTTCGAGATCGTTTGCGAATTGAAATACGACGGTACTTCCATCTCTTTGCACTATGAAAACGGACGGCTGAGTCGTGCCGTCACGCGGGGCGACGGGAAGAAGGGGGACGATGTGACTGCCAACGTGCGCACCATACAGAATGTGCCATTGATTCTGAAAGGAGACGACCTGCCCTCTTATGTGGAGTTGCGGGGTGAAATTGTGATGCCCTGGCGCTCCTTTGAGGCACTGAACAGGGAGAGAGAGGAGCAGGAAGAACTCCTCTTCGCCAACCCTCGCAATGCTGCATCGGGTACCTTGAAGATGCAGGACTCGCGCGTGGTAGCTTCCCGCAAGCTGGAGTCGTACATCTATCACATGCTGGGTGAAGAACTACCCACCGACAGTCATTTCCACAATATGAGCATCGCCCGTGGATGGGGATTCCATGTTTCCCGGTCGATGCAGAAGTGCCAAAGCCTCGAAGAGATCTTCGCTTTTCTGCGAAAGTGGGATGTGGAGCGAAAAACCCTTCCGGTGACCACCGACGGGGTGGTGCTGAAGGTGGACTCTCTCAGGCAACAACGCAACTTGGGGAGTACCTCCAAGTTTCCTCGCTGGGCCATCGCCTTTAAGTTCAATGCTGAGCAGGCGCTGACGCGGCTCGAGTCGGTCTCCTGGCAGGTGGGCCGCACTGGTGCCGTGACGCCGGTGGCAAACCTCGAACCGGTATTGTTGTCGGGTACTACTGTGAAAAGGGCGTCGCTCTATAACGAGGATGCCATCAATGCCCTCGACCTGCATATCGGCGACATGGTTTTTGTGGAAAAAGGAGGAGAGATTATCCCCAAGATTACCGGTGTGGACAAGGAGGCGCGCTTCCTGATCGGCGACAAGGTTACGTTTGCCCGATATTGCCCCGACTGCCGGAGCCCGTTGGTGCGCAACGAAGATGAGGCGGTGCACTATTGTCCCAACTCAGAAGGGTGTCCCCCTCAAATCAGAGGGCGCATCGAACATTTTGTTACCCGCAAGGCCATGGACATCACCATTGGACCGGAGACCATCTCCTTGCTTTACGACAAGGGGCTTGTTCACGATGCAGCCGATCTGTACAACCTGCGCTTTGAAGATCTCGTCGGTCTGGAACGATGGGCCGAGACCAGCGCCCGCAATCTGCTGGCCAGTATCGAACAATCCAAGTCGGTACCCTACGAGCGGGTACTCTTTGCCTTGGGTATTCGTTTTGTGGGGGAAACAGTCGCGCAAAAACTGGCGCACGCGTTTCCCGACATCGATGCTCTTGCTGTAGCTACAGCTGAGGAGTTGATGTTGGTGGAAGAGATTGGTGAGCGCATCGCATGCAGTGTGACGGAATACTTTCGGAATCCGAAGTTCACCGATTTTGTGGGACGTCTTCGGATGAACGGCTTGCAGTTTAAACTGAATGAGGAGATGCTTGCAGCGCAGAGCGATAAGCTGAAAGGGCTTACTTTCGTGATCAGCGGAACCTTCAACCTCCATTCACGCGATGCATATAAAGCGATGATCCAGCAGCACGGTGGCAGAAACAGCGGATCGGTATCGAAAAGCACAGACTATATTCTGGCCGGTGAAAATATGGGCCCTGCAAAGCTGGCCAAAGCCGAAAAGCTGGGTATAAAGATCATCGATGAGCAGACATTTCTGGAAATGATCGGATAGCCCTTAGGAGGATATCGAGAGAACCAATAAAACGGGTCGGTCCATATTTCATTCTTGCATGGAGAAGCTGTGTGAGCCAATATGGTATCCGTCTGCAAAAATGTCTATCTTGTAGGTCCCGGGCATCAGAAACTCCTCTATATCCCAATACATGGTTACCGGAATCTCTTCCCCGCCATATTCTACAATACGCTTCATGGAATACCTGATTTCTCCGTTTTCGTAGGGGAAGGTGTGGGATGCACTTTTGGAAAGAACGCCCCCGTCGGGTGTCATGATGCGCACAAACACCTCCCGCTCACCCGGCTCGGTGGTGATGTTACGGGCAATGGTGAAGGAAACCACAAATTGGGCGCTCCGGCTCAACTTCGTTTGATCGCGACCCCTGTCGTTCACCGCTTTAGCACCTATATTGGTGGCTACAAGCTGTGCTGCCAGAGATACTTTCTCCGAGAGTTCCTCTTTCTCCTGCGACACCTGGTTGAGTGTCTGGCTTGTCTTCCGGTATTGTTGTGTGATCTGCCTGTTCTCGGCACGCAGTTCTTCGTTGAGCCTGTTTAATGAATCGATCTGTTGAATATAGTTCCGAAGTATTTTCCGCAAGGTAGCCAACTCATCCTTCAGCCGTTTTATTTCAGCCTTATCGGTCGCTTTGGTCATACGCAACTCTTCCTGCAAGCGCAGGACCTTGGTCTTTTCATTCTCGAGCTTGAAGAGGAGAGAGTCGTTCTGCACGCTGAACTTGAATCCCTCATATTGCAAGGAAATTGCCTCATACTCATCTTCCAACTCCTGTTTGTCGACGGAGAACTGCTGTTGCATTTCATCTATCGCTGCATTTTTTGAGAGGAGAAAGCCTATCACGATAACCAATACCAACACGAGCACGCCAATGATGGCAATCAGTTGGGGTGTGCGCTCTTTAAAGTTTATTTTCATCTCACTGTAAATTTCCGATCGACGGCAAAAGTAGCAGTTTTCAGCCTAAAAGGCAATCATTGACAGCTCTTTTTGGGAAATTTAATAAAATCCTATTTTTATACCACAAATCTCCTGAAAAAGTATTATTATTGTAGAAGGTTTGGGGGTCCAACTTTTTAATTTAATCGTATGAAAACAACAACGGCTTTTTTTGCACTCATCGGCATTGTTACTTTTTTTGCCGGTTGTGGTTCTGCTCAGCAGGTGTCGCTCAGTGACCCGGCTGTAGAACGAATTGTTGGGTTGTGGGAGGTGAAGGCGATTCACAACAGCGATGAAGCGGGTTACAAGGTGATTCCTTCCGGAATGTTCAAGATGATTTTTGACGATGGCAGGTTTATGAATTTCATGTCCACCGAAAAGGGAGCCATTATCACGGTGGACGGAACATTCAGGCTGAAAGGAGATCTTTACACGGAGGAGATTGTGAATTCGTTCAATAAAAGTCAGGAAGGAAAAGACAATCCGCTTAACATCAAGATGACGCGTAAAAGTTTTATGTACCTCCGTTGGTTTCAGCCCATCGATGAATTTGGGGTTACCCAGAACAGGTGGGTAGAAGAGATCTGGCAACGTGTATCCATCGAAGATCTGGAGGTGAGCAATGTGGATCTGCGACAGGAACTTAGGCTGTTGCTCGACAATGACGAATTGATAAAGAAAATGACAGAATAGAAAATCACAAAAATGGCAACCCGGGTATGGTTGCCATTTTTTGTGATTGCAGTAGTCTGTTACAGATGCTTTAATGCATCGTCAAGGTCTGCTTTGATGTCTTCGATGTGCTCAATGCCGAGTGACACACGCAACAAATTCGGGTAAACTCCGGCAGCAAGCTGCGCTTCATCGGAGAGTTGTTGGTGTGTGGTGCTGGCGGGATGGATGATCAATGTTTTGGCATCGCCCACATTTGCCAGGTGGCTGATCATGGAGAGATTGTCGATCACCCGGGCCGTCTGAGATACATCGCCTTTCACAAAGAAAGAGAGCACTCCACCAAACCCGTCATTCTTCAGATATTTCTTTGCCAGGGTGTGATACTTGTTGTCTTCAAGCCCTGGATAGTTCACTTTCTCCACTTTGGGATGCTGCGCCAACCAGCGGGCCAGCTCCAGTGCATTGGCATTGGTTCGCTCGGCACGCAACGACAGTGTCTCCAGACCCAGCAGAAGCAGGAAGGAGTTGAACGGGCTGTTCACAGGCCCCAGGTCTCGCAATCCTTCCACGCGGCAGCGTATGGCAAAGGCAATATTTCCAAAGGGGGACTGGTCACCGAAGGCCTCCCAGAAATTAAGTCCGTGATATCCTTCCGAAGGTTCACTGAACATGGGGTATTTGCCATTTCCCCAATTGAAGTTGCCGCCGTCGATGATGACACCGCCCATGGAAGTTCCATGGCCGCCAATCCATTTTGTGGCGGAGTGTGTGACCACACTGGCACCCCATTCAATCGGGTTGAAAAGGTAGCCTCCCTGTCCGAATGTATTGTCTACAATCACTGGGATATCATGTTTGCGCGCTACCGCAGCAATCGCTTCGAAGTCGGGAATGTTGTATTCGGGGTTGCCGATGGTTTCCAGGTAGATGGCTTTTGTCTTTTCGTCTATCAGTGACGCAATACTTTCTACATCGTCGCCATCTGCAAAGCGTACCTCGATGCCCATGCGGGCAAAGGTCACCTTGAACTGATTGTATGTGCCCCCATACAGGTAGGAAGACGATACGATATTATCTCCCGCAGTGGCCAGGTTGTGTATCGCAATAAACTGAGCGGACTGACCAGAAGAGGTCGCCACGGCTCCTACGCCTCCTTCCAGAGCGGCCATGCGCTTTTCGAAAACGTCGGTAGTGGGGTTTTGCAATCGGGTGTAAATATTCCCGAACTCTTTCAGTCCAAATAAGTTGGCTCCATGTTCAGCGCTTTTAAATGTATAAGCAGTTGTTTGATAAATGGGGACAGCGCGGGAACCTGTGGTCGGGTCCGGTTCCTGTCCAGCATGAATCTGTAATGTTTCAAAATGTTTTTTTCTCATATAATCCAAAATTAATACTTTGCAAAAGTAGGATAAATAATGAGAAAATGACGCTGAATGGTGCAAACAGGTATTAAATTAACACTTATTCATTGAAGAGGCGACTCCTGGCTATCATGCATGCACCTATGATGCCGGCTTTATTTTTCAGCTTCGAGGTCACGATACTGGTGTCTTTGTTGACAAGGTTCAGTGAATATTTCTTGATAGCGCTGCGAATGGGTAGCATGATAAAACCTTCTGATTCTGCTACCTGCCCACCAATAATCACCAGCTCGGGGTTGAATATGTTGATGAGACCGGCGATGTACTTTCCCAGTTTATATCCCACTTCCTCCATAATTTCAATGCAAAGCGGATCTTCCAGATTGGTGGCTTTGATGATATCGGTAAGTGTGAGCTTGCTCATGTCTTTCACCATCTCGGTGAGGATGGTGCTCTCACCTTGGGTAGCCCGTTCAAGAATCATGCGGTGAATGGCCATACCTGACGCCTCGGTTTCGAGACATCCTTTCTTGCCGCAATGGCAAATAATTTCGTTCTCGAAGATGGGAAAATGGCCAAATTCACCCGAAAAGCCCGATGTTCCATAATAGGGTTTCCCATCGATGATGATCCCGATACCCAGTCCCCAGGAGACATTGACAAAAATCACATTCTTTTCTCCATCAACAACCCCTTTCATATATTCGCCATAGGCCATGGCACGGGTGTCGTTGTCGATTCCCACTTTGAAATTCAGCTTATTTGTAAGTGTTTCGCTAATAGGATGCTCGCTGAAATAAAAGCTGCTGTAACTGTATCCCGATTCGGGATTCACGCGTCCCGATATGTTGAGGTTGATGTTGAATATCTTTTGCTTGAGATTGCCTGTTCTATCGATAAAGTTTTGGATGTAACTGCACAGTATATCAAACGAATCGGGTGTGTTCTCGTAGGTGTAGGGAATGCCCATCTGGTTGCTGACGATGTTGCCGGTAAAATCCATCAGGGCAATGTTCAGATGATGCCGACTCATGTCAACTCCCACAAAATAGGCTGACGAAGGTTTCAAACCATATACACTGGGATGTCTTCCGCCCGGGGTGTGAATTTTCCCAAATTCATCAATCAATCCCTGATCAGTGAGTTCGACAATAAACTTGGTGACCGTGGGGACGCTCAAATCGAGCTCTTTTGCCAGTTCCGCAATTGTATCGTTTCCTGAAGTAATAAAATGCGTGATGATGTCCTTTTTAATTTGAATGTTTTTCGGACTTTTATCGCTTTTTAGGAAAAAGTTTTTTACCATGATTCTCTTAAACTTAATGAATAAAGATCGATTACCTTACAAGCAAGGTGCATCAACTGCGAAAAATCCCCAACAGGCTTTCCTTGCCAATTCACTAAGAGCCAAGGGACCTGACGATAGGTTTCATCTAAATGAACGTCAACTTATGACGCAAAGCTACGCATTTTTTTGGACAATCAAAAAAAATATGGAATTCCGCTTTTTTCATTTTTCAGCAATAATTATTCTTTTTTTTAGATAATTTCTGCATCTTTGTGTCATAAAGAAATAATCCACATTTTAATTGTTACACTGTGAAATACTTTTATCTTGTGCCCGCCGCTTCTGTAGTGGCTTTGCTTTTCGCCTTTTACTTCTATAAATGGATGATGAAAAGGAGCGAAGGAACCGAGAGAATGAAATCTATCGCCGGATACGTCCGCGAAGGTGCCATGTCGTACCTTAAACAGCAATACAAAGTAGTTATCCGGGTCTTTGTGGTGCTAGCCTTGCTCTTTGCATTGATGGCATTCTTTGGTTTGCAAAACAACTGGGTTCCCTTTGCCTTTCTTACAGGAGGTTTTTTCTCCGGATTGGCGGGCTTCTTTGGCATGAAGACCGCCACTTATGCCTCGGCAAGAACTACTCAGGCTGTACGGCATTCGCTCAACAGCGGCTTGCAGATTGCATTCCGCTCCGGCGCCGTGATGGGGCTGGTGGTGGTAGGCCTTGCACTGCTCGACATTTCGGCCTGGTACCTTATTCTCGATTTTTTTATGGAGGATGCTGATGCCGGACACAAGCTGATCATGATTACCACCACCATGTTGACCTTTGGTATGGGGGCTTCCACGCAGGCTCTCTTTGCCCGTGTGGGAGGTGGTATCTATACCAAGGCGGCCGATGTGGGGGCCGACCTGGTGGGTAAGGTGGAGGCGGGCATCCCGGAGGATGATCCCCGCAATCCCGCTACCATTGCCGATAACGTGGGCGACAATGTGGGCGATGTAGCCGGCATGGGAGCCGACCTGTATGAGTCTTACTGTGGATCCATTCTCTCCACGGCAGCATTGGGTGCTTCGGCATTTGTCCTCAACCCCTCCATGCAACAGAACGCGGTATTTGCTCCGATGATCATCGCGGCCATTGGTGTTTTTCTCTCCATTCTGGGTATCTTTCTGGTGCGCACCAACGAAAATGCTACGGTGAAACAACTGATGGATTCGCTCAACCGGGGTGTAAACGTGAGTGCGGTGTTAATCGCTATTTGCACATTCGGCATTTTATACCTGCTGGGATTCAGCAACTGGGTGGGGCTGTCCTTCTCGGTAATTGCAGGTCTGGTTGCTGGGATCATCATCGGTCAGGGGACCGAGTACTTCACCTCTCATTCCTACAAACCCACCAGAGGAATTGCCCATAGCTCCCTGACAGGGCCTGCCACGGTAATCATCTCCGGAATGGGAACGGGTTTTGTCTCTACTGTGATTCCGGTGACGACCATCGTCGCCGCCATCCTGATCTCTTATCTGGCCGCCATCGGTTTCGATGTGAACCGCATGGTTTCGGCCGAAAATCTGAGCATGGGGCTGTATGGTATCGCCATCGCGGCGGTGGGCATGCTCTCCACGCTGGGCATCACGCTGGCCACCGATGCATATGGTCCCATTGCCGACAATGCCGGAGGAAATGCCGAGATGAGCGGACTGGAGCCCGAAGTTAGAAAACGCACCGACATGCTCGATTCGTTGGGGAACACCACCGCAGCCACGGGTAAAGGATTCGCCATTGGCTCGGCGGCACTCACCGGGCTGGCTTTAATGGCCTCCTATGTGGAGGAGGTACGCATCGGAATGCTGCGTCTGGGTGACAGTGTGTTGGAGTTTGCCGATGGACATACCGTGGAGGTGGGTCGTGCCAGCTTCGTCGATTTCATGAATTACTTCGAGGTCAGCCTCATGAACCCCAAAGTGCTTGCGGGTATCTTCCTTGGATCCATGATGGCTTTTCTCTTCTGCGGACTGACCATGAATGCCGTGGGCAGGGCAGCCCAGAAAATGGTGGAGGAGGTGCGCCGTCAGTTTCGGGAGATAAAGGGCATCCTCACCGGAGAGAGCACGCCCGACTATGCACGCTGCGTCTCCATCTCTACCAAGGGTGCACAGCGGGAGATGCTGCTGCCTTCGCTCCTGGCCATCCTTGCTCCCGTGACCACCGGCCTGCTGATGGGCGTAGCCGGTGTAATGGGGCTCCTTGCCGGCGGACTGGGTGCCGGCTTCGTACTGGCCGTTTTTATGGCCAATTCAGGTGGTGCATGGGATAATGCAAAGAAGTACATCGAAGAGGGTCACCTGGGCGGCAAGGGTAGTGAAGCCCACAAGGCCACCGTGGTAGGCGATACTGTGGGAGATCCTTTTAAAGATACATCGGGACCTTCCTTGAATATCCTGATTAAGCTGATGAGTATGGTTTCCATTGTGATGGCGGGGCTGACGGTGGCGTGGAGTCTTCTATAAATTGTCTGCTTTAGTTTTTATTATTAAATTCTGAGAGGTCGGTTTCGATAACATTTTGTATATTTGACGTTCGAAAAAATCACCTGTGTCAGCAGAGTCATCAACATTCAAAATACAACCAATTATGAATTTTTTAACGAACGACAAGTTAACAATTGTAGGAGCTGCCGGTATGATCGGTTCCAACATGGCGCAGACTGCTGCCATGATGCGTTTGACCCCCAACATCTGTCTGTACGACCCTTTTGCACTCGGTCTTGAAGGTGTGGTAGAAGAAATGCGTCACTGTGGTTTTGAAGGCGTGAACTTCACCTTCTCCACCGATGTGAAGGAAGCATTTACCGGTTCAAAGTACATGATTTCCTCTGGAGGTGCCCCTCGCAAGGATGGCATGACCCGCGAAGATTTGCTGAAGGGCAATGCTGAAATTGCCGCTCAGCTGGGTAAAGACATCAAATCGTATTGCCCCGACTTGCAACATCTGACCATCATCTTCAATCCGGCAGATATCACCGGACTGGTTGCATTGATCTATTCAGGCCTGAAACCTTCACAGGTAACCACACTGGCTGCACTCGACAGCACCCGCCTGCAGAGCGAACTGGCCAAACACTTCGGTGTGGAGCAGAGCAAAGTGACCGGTGCCCGCACATACGGTGGACATGGCGAGCAGATGGCTGTTTTTGCTTCTACCGCAAAGGTAGACGGTAAACCGCTGAGTGACCTGATCGGTACCGATGCTCTCAGCAACGAAGCATGGGCCGACCTGAAGGTACGTGTAACAAAGGGTGGTGCCAACATCATCAAACTGCGCGGACGTTCTTCGTTCCAGAGTCCGTCTTACGCATCCGTAGAGATGATCCGTGCCACCATGGGAGGTGATGCTTTCCGCTGGCCTGCAGGTTGCTATGTAAACATTCCCGGATTCGAGCACATCATGATGGGTATGGAAACCACGTTGGACAAGAACGGCGTTTCGTTTGGCGAGATCAAAGGTACTGATGCCGAAATTGCCGAACTGAAGCAAAGCTATGGTCACCTGGTGAAACTGCGCGACGAAGTGATCTCCATGGGTATCATTCCCGCCGTAGATCAGTGGAGCAGCGTGAATCCCAACCTCTGATCCGTAGGTAGACTATTAAACATACATTACAAAGGGGGCTGTCTCATTATATTTGAGATAGCCTCCTTTCTTGCTACCATGCTCCTACCTAGTCTAGATGCCTCCGATGCCGCCGGCGTACTTGAACTCGCCTTTCTTGCTACCATACTCCTACCTAGTCCCTACCTTGCTCGGTATCTCTCCCTTATCCCTCCCTTATCCCTCCGTATATGTATAAGGAGATAACGACCCATTACCCTGTTATTACCCTTCCATTACCCGTACAGGACGTTGTTTCTTCCAAAACTTGCCCCCATCGATGGAAAATGTGCAAAGAGGCCATCGCAACAATTATTTTGTGACAGCCTCGTTTTGTTTTTTCTCTTCCCTTTACTTCGTGCATTCTTTTACGAAAAGTGAACCTTTTTTATTTTTTAGGAAGTAATTGGCACAATTAATTCCTATATTCGCATTTCAAAACCATACAGTCAGACATACAATCAGACATGCAAAAGCAGGCTGAGCAGCTATATTATACCATAGGCGGGCATAATCTTTTGATTGATACACCTTGCGCCGATACGACGGCCGGCTTGCTTCCTTCGTTTGCTCCATTCAGCGCAGACCTACATGGAGAGCAGGAACTGCTGCTTACCTTCTCGGGTAATACACCCATTGCTGTGCCCACCACGGAGTCGGTAGAGAGCGTCAAGATGGAGGGAATCATTTTTCATGTCTATAATGACACCGATGGCATCACCATCTCCATGAAAACCTGTGGCAGCATGCACTATCTTCATGTGGCTACCAGCCGGAGTGTGGTGACCACCGATCTCACCCTTCTGGAAAGAAAAGAAAGTATTTTTCTTTCTTTTTTCCTTCGCATTGCCTATGGAATGGCAATCGTGCGACAACAAACCATCAAGTTTCATGCTTCAGTCATCGCAAAGGACGGTAAAGCGCTTGTTTTTCTCGGAAAAAGCGGCACAGGGAAAAGTACACACAGTCGACTCTGGCAGGAGTATGTGCCGGGTAGCCTCCTGCTGAATGACGACGAACCGATTATCAGGCTGATGGAGGATGGTGCGATACGCGTTTTTGGTGCACCCTGGAGCGGTAGCACACCCTGCTACCGGAATGAGTCGGCCGAAGTGGCTGCTTTTGTGAACCTTCGCCAGCGACCCGATAATAAGCTGGTGAAACTGAGTGGGGCACATGCATTTGCCATTTTGCTTCAGCCTGTTGCACTGTTGCGTTCTGACATGGAGAGCCGTGAAACGGTTTATTCTCTGATCAGCAATATATTGGAAAAGGTGCCGGTATACCAGCTCGATAACCGGCCCGATCGTGAGGCGGTGGGTCTTTCTGAAACACTGTTGGTGTGATGAAGGAAGACAGACACAAAGTGATACCGAACGAACTGCTTTTCGATGAAGTAGCCAAGCAGATAGCCCTGGGCTATCGTGTGCAGATTCGAGCAAAAGGAAATAGCATGTTGCCCTTTATCAGAGAAGGCAAAGACTGCATCATGCTGGAAAAGGTGGGAGCATACTCCTTTCAATCGGGGAACCTGTTGCTCGTGCATTTACGGGATGGGCGTTATGTGCTGCACCGGGTAATGAAGTGTGACGAAGACCAAATCGTATTGCGGGGTGACGGTAACCTGTCTGCTGTTGAAACCTGCACCCGGGATGAGGTCATTGCTGAGGCGGTTCAGGTAATTCGCTCCGGGAAAGCAATCTGTAGAGGGAGTCTGTTGTGGAATATGTATCGTTCCATATGGCCCGGAGGTACTTTTTTTCGGAGAATCGGTCTTGCTATTTATCGTAGATTACGTTTCCGTTGAATTCATTCATACTACTTGATATACTATTTATGAGACTAAAAGAAAATTATTCCATCCGCAAGATCGGGGACGAATTTATGATGATATCCCATCATGAATCGAGCTTGGACTATACCCGGGTAATTAGCCTGAATGATTCGGCTGCCTATCTGATTGGGGAGACCGGACATCATGTGTTCACATCCGAAGAATGGGTAGCACTGCTAATAGAGAAATACGGCATCGATCGGACATTGGCTGAAATCGATGTACAGGTACTGGTAGACAAACTAATCAGGGAGAATTTGGTCGATGCGTGATCCTGCAATTGATTCGTTGTTTTTACATCTGTTGGGAGCTGCCATTTTCGACAGACCTGTCGACGTCTCACGGATTGAGACCCTGGATGCCTTGTTCTGGAAGAAGATAATCGGATTGGCACGGCGACAAAGTGTGTCAGCCCTGATAGCCGACACCATCCTGTCGCTTTCCGAAGAGATGCTCCCTCCACGTGAGCAGAGGTTTCAGTTACTCCAATTGGTGGAGAAAACCCAATTTCTGAATGGAAAGCTGTTGTCGGTGTTGCGTGATCTAACGGAAGAATATACGCAGCTCGGCATTCCTTATGTGCTTCTCAAAGGTCCCGGCAATGGGACGAATTACCCGAAACCCCTCCTGCGTAACCCGGGCGACCTTGATCTACTGCTCTACCGAAAGGGGGATTACGAAAGAACGCGTGAATGGCTTGCCGGCAAAGGAATAGACATCGTGGATGCCGATGGGATACATTACAAATTTGAAAAGGATGGCGTAAGCATTGAAAACCACCGTCGCATCACCTATTTCGATCACAAAAAGTACGATCGTCTCTTTCGGTCGGTAGAAGAGAATCTCAAGCGTGAGGAGAACTTTTACCTTTCCTCCATTGGAGATCTTACGGTGCAGCAGTTGCCGGTAGAATTGAATGCATTCTTCATTTTTCAGCATCTCTTTCGTCATTTTGTTCATAATGGCGTTGGTTTTCGCCAGTTCTGCGATTGGATTCTGTTTTTGTCCAAACACCGCCAGGAGATTGATGCAGATTCGTTTACTGCGCTGAGTAAGTCGTTCGCCCTGCTTTACCCGATGCAGGTATTTGCCCGTGCCGCCGAGAAGTACCTGGATGTTTCTCCGTCGATCTTTCCCTTTGCTACGATTACAGACGACAAGTATGCCGACAGGGTCATCGAGGATATCCTCGATAGTGGCAACTTCGGTTTTCACCGTTCCGGAAAAAAACGACCGGCTCAGAAGCTGCGTGGAATGTGGTTTTCCTATACAACCACCGTACACCGTACAAGGAAGTTTGGGGCGCTCTCACCCGAGCACTGCCAGATATTGCCTTTCACCAAGCTGATGCATCGCCTGAAAATAGGATTCAGATGAGATCTGTCATACAATTTCTGCTATACAATTCCCGAGGTTTCAAAGGGCGTATCGGAATCATTCTGCTGATTGGAATGGCAGAAGCGGCCTTTTCTTTGTTGTTTGTGTGGTTCTCCAAAACAATCATTGATATTGCCACCGGGGAACGGGTAGGAGATTTGCTGCCATATTCATTCCTCCTGGTGCTTCTGGTAATTTTGCAGATTCTGTTCCGTGCATGCGATATCAGAATGAGAAGGATGACCGAGGTGCGCCTGGCGAATTCCGTCCGTTACCGCACCTTTTCCCGGCTACTCTATACCCGTTGGCAGGATTTGGCGACGTTGCATAGCGGCGATGTACTCACCCGGATGATCAAAGATACCGATGATCTGGTCAACCTCCTGGTCACTTCGTTTCCCCTGGTCTTTGTGGCTGTCGCACAATTTTCCGGTGCTTTGGTAATTCTTTACTTGCTCGATCCCTGGCTGGCCCTCACTTTGGGTGTGGGGATGCCACTGCTTGCGTTGCTCGGAAAGTTCTACTACCGGCACATGCGCAAATATACAAAGGAAGTAAAGGAGCACGAGAGCACGATCACCTCCATGCTGGAGGAAAGCCTGCAAAATCAGGTGGTCATACGCACTTTCGAGCGACAGGAAGACGAACTGAGTCGTTTGGAACATATCCAGACGAAACTTCATCAAAGCATAGAGAACCGAACCAAGGTCTCCATTTTTGCCAATGTGGTCATGGGCATCTCCTTCAACGGGGGTTACATTACCGCTTTTTTATGGAGTGTGTATGGCCTGGCGAGACGGTCGGTAGGTTTTGGTACCGTCACCGCTTTCCTGCAACTGGTAAATAGGATTCAGCGTCCGCTCTTCGATCTGATCCGCCTGCTCCCCTCGTTTATATCTGCCAGGACTGCCATTGACCGATTGATCTACCTGACCGGTTTTTCGTTGGAAGATGCCCGTGATGGCATCCTGCTTGAGGGAGATGTAACCCTCCGGATTGACCGGGTTACCTTTGCCTATTCCCCCACATCGGAGCCGGTATTGTCCGATTTCTCCATGGAGGTGAAACCCGGTACCATGGTTGCCGTGTCCGGTGAAACAGGCGTGGGAAAAACCACCCTTTTGCGTTTGTTGCTGGGACTGGTTACTCCCACCAGCGGCAGCATGATCCTCACCGGTCCATTACAGTCGGTCGCTATTTCTGAGCGTACACGCTCCAATTTTGTGTATGTTCCGCAAGGAGGATCCCTCTTCAGTGGCACCATTCGTGAGAACCTGCTGCTGGGCGATCCCCAGGCTTCCGAGGCAGCACTTACACGGGTATTGCAGATTGCTTCGGCGGGTTTTGTCTTCACGTTGCCCGATGGTTTGGATACCCGTCTGGGTGAAGGAGGTGCGGGCCTATCGGAGGGTCAGGCACAACGCATCGCCATCGCGCGGGCATTGCTGCGCCCCGGAAGAATTCTGCTGTTCGATGAAGCCACATCTGCCATGGACCCGGAAACAGCGCGAAACCTTCTCCAGAACTTGAAAAAAGAACTTGGGAGCCGATCTGTGATTTTTATTACCCACCAGCCCGAAGTAGCTTCCTTTTGCGACCTGCAGTACCGCCTCCCGGCAGTTTCTGATCCCGGTCCTTTTTCTGCATAACCTTCTCATTAGTTCTTTTTTTAACAAAAAACATCTTTTTACGAAAAGAGTGCATCTTTTTATTTATCAGGAATTAAGATGTCTCAGATAACGTTACTTTCGCTTGTGGAAGCAATCTTTGCCAGTTTTGTGATTTTCTACGTATACATCAAAAAACAATTATGGTGGAAATCAATAAAATATTAACAAGTGAATTGAGCGAGAAGAAGGTAGAGAAGTACTGTTCTCCAGACTTTGAAGTGATGGATGTCCTTTTCGATCAGCAAATCCTTTCCGGCAGCGAAGACAGCAGCGATTTGCTCGGTTTTGATGGGGAAGAATGGTAAACAATAAAAACAAGGAGATCACAGGAACAACTTATTGCCTTAAAAATAGATGATTCATTTGGCTATTTGATTCATGTATTTGTTTTCAGTGAACGATCTATGCTCGCTCGCTCACTGTGCCCCTTACGACGATGTCGCAGTTTGGACTGCTTGGAAATCGTTGCCGGGGGCAATTTTCTTTTCCTTAAATTCTTCTTTTTAGTGGCTATTTCTGTATTCTCCAGGAGGGATTCCTTCTTTTGCTTTGAATACCTTGTAAAATACCCCGAATGTGGCAAATCCCGACATTTCCGAGATTTGCCTTAATGTAAGGTGATCATTCTGGTCATTTTGCATTGTGTTCTTGGCATATTCTATGCGGAAACCATTGACCCACTCACAAAAGTTTGATCCTGATTCATCATTCACAATGCGTGACAGATAAGTCCGGTTCGTTCCAATCTTTAACGCGATATCGGTCATGCGTAACTCAGGGTCTCTAAATAGTTCCTCCTTTTCCATTAATTCGTTTAACTGTACCTTTGAAATGCTGTCTGGTTTATACTCATTGGTGGGTTTGGTACGGGTCAGTTTCCTTTTACTGTTGTTTGCGAAATGCTCCAGATCTGCAATCGAAAAATGCTGATGGTAGCCTGCAAATCCAAGCAGAGATAGCAACAGAGCATATGTAAAACAATCTATCAACAGTGAACTTTGCTTATCAATAAAACGAGGCTCCCCAACAGCATTGATAACCAGAGAGAAAAAAGATAAGATGCAAAAAACCCATAATACCCATTTGATCCGACGCCACTCTTTGTCTTCCTTGTTGGGATGATTTTCTTTTATCGCATGAAGATATTGAATTACATGCCGGCATCCGAAATATAACGACAATACTACCTGAATTCCCAGTACGATTTTACAAACCGCCATGCGGATGACCTGCCATTGCACCAACATTGGGAAAGGTCGCTGAAATTTCCCTTCTTGAAACACTACATGGTGAATGTACATGTTTAATTCTTCGGGACGCATGGCAGAGGAAAGAAAGAAGGAAAACAAAGCCAACAGAAAGGACGGTAACAGCATCCACATCCACCTCCAGTCTACATGGGGATCATGTGTTAACAACCTGACATAATAATACAAAAGAGGAAAAACCGAAAGTGAGATGAAAATCGAAAGATGATCCATACAGGCAAACAAGGCGTACAGGCGGTTGAAATAAAGAAGACGCGTAAAGAAAGGAATGACCGATAACGATAATATTAAAGCAAGATAATAATTGGGGACGATGTTTTTTTTACTGATCAGAAGGAGCGCAGCCCAAAATTGAGATACAAAAAGTGGTAAAATAGATATGATCAAAGGAAAAAACACAACCAAAGTCTTTACAGAATGAATGTTTAACTTATTCACAAAAATAGTGTTTATTTCCCCAAAAATACGTTTTATTTGTTAAAAAGATTTTTTTTTACGAAAAGAGAATATTTTTTTATGTTTCAGGAAAAGAGAAAAGTGTAAATTTTGGTTGTTCGTAAAATACAGCAACGTCTAAAACCGACATTGTATAAAAAAAACCGACTTTGTGAGAGCCGGTTTTTTTTATACAATCCATTTACTTTTGCTGATGCGATTAACAACGCCTTTATATCCTCTTCTACCGTGGTGATGCCCAAAATACCGGCAACGGATCTCTGTTCCCCTATTCTTCTCCGCGAATCATGGTGAGCAACATTTTGAAGGGTTCCGTTGCTTTTAACGCATGGGGTACCTGTGCCGGCATGATGATACAATCTCCCTTTTTCAGATGGTGGGGAACACCCGCCAGTTGAACCTCTGCTACACCGTCCAGAATCTGCACAAAGGCATCGTAGTTGGCCGAGTGTTCGGTAAGCCCCTGATCTTTGTCGAATGAGAAAAGGGTAATGTTGCCTGCCTTGTTCTTCGTTACCTGCTTGCTGACCACACCGCCTGAGGCGTAATCGATCGAGTTCTCCAGGTCAATCACTTTTGATTTCTCGTATGTTGCCATTGTATTTACTGTGTGATATTTGTTTAAAAATAATAACCAATTTCCCTTATTTTTGTTCGTACGATAACAAACGCTGACTTCCTTCCAACTTCCGCAGATGGGTAATATCCTGTGTGACCTCCAGCACGCCGAGGTACTCTTTCTCTTTCCCACGCAGGGCATAATACGTGATCACGATGAATCGTTCCTTTTGAAATCCCGAGATCCAGAACATGGCTTTGTTCTCTTTCCCGCTCTTGAAATCTTTCAGGATTTGCTCCACCACGTGCACGCTGCCGGGTGGGTGACACATCCGCACGTCGCGGCCGATGATAGAACGGTTTCTTTCGAACACCCTGTTGGGACTGTGCGAGAAGAACCGCACTTTATCCTCTTTGTCCACGAAGGTGATGTCGATGGGCAGGTGCCTGAAGAGTGCCTCCAGCTCGTCGGTATTGAAAGCGCCGGAAGAGAGCCTGATGCCATCCGACTCCGCATATACCTGCTTTTCCACCTTCATACCCTGCGGATGCCATTCCTCTTCCGGATCATAGAGGCAGTAGCCAAACTCGGGCGTCTCCAGATAGACCCTGTACCACTCTTCCTCCGAAAGGGTATCCATGGCCATGGGTAAAAGAATCTCCTCCTCCTTCCTGATCATGCCGGCAATCATCTCAACGGCATGATCCAGTGCGGGCAGTCCGGCAGCCCGGAAAGAGTCGACCGATGAAACCGGGGAAGTAAGCACCACGCGTGCCTTATTCAGCAGCTCCCTTGTCTCGTCGTGTTTGCCCCACATCACCTTGGGAGGCCCTGTAATCAGGTGTTTTTCCAGGAAAGGAAAGAGCAGGTACTCCTTGCGTTTGTAATGTTTGTCGATATCGGAGAAGTTGTTGAAGAGGGTACGCAGCTGCATTAGGTAGCCGGGTAGTTGGGCATCGTGGATCTCTGCAAGCTTCTTTTTGATCTCTTTGAACGTCTCCATTTCTTTTTCCAGTGCCCGGTTCTCCTGTTGGAACGTGTCAACCGGGTGGCCCGCAGGGATCTCCTTGGCCCCCTGCATGTCGATGCTCCCATCGAGCACCGCCGTATGCAGGTCGCAGAAATTCAGTATCTCCTCTTCGGTGAGAGCGTTGCTGTTGATCAATTCTTGCTCTACTTCCACCACTTCGTTGTAGGGGATATTTTTCAAGGCACTGATCAGGTGCCGGCGCAGCAGGGCCGGGTTCCCTCCGTTGTGCAGTTCCAGAAGGAGGTTTCGCAATTGTTCCTTGCGTTGCATGGAATTGTTAATCAGTTCACTCATAATGACTCTTTTGTTTTAGGCGTTTACTTGTTGCTGTTATGGTTTTTATACCCCCAGCAATGTCTTCATATCTTCGTCCACGGTGGTGATGCCCGAGATGCCGAAGTTGTTCACCAGCACGTTTACCACGTTCGGTGAGAGGAATGCCGGCAGGGTGGGGCCAAGGTGAATATTTTTCACACCCAGGGAGAGCAGTGCCAGCAATACAATCACTGCCTTCTGTTCATACCATGCAATGTTGTAGGCAATGGGCAGGTCGTTCAGGTCATCCAGGCCAAAAGCCTCTTTCAATGCCAGTGCAATCTTCACCAGCGAGTAACTGTCGTTACACTGCCCTGCGTCCAGTACGCGGGGAATTCCGTTGATGTCGCCCAGCGGCAGTTTGTTGTAGCGGTACTTGGCGCAGCCGGCAGTGAGGATCACACAATCCTTGGGCATATTTTCTGCAAACTCGGTGTAGTAATTGCGTCCTTTCATCCTGCCGTCACAGCCACCCATGACGAAGAACTTGCGGATGGCCCCCGTCTTCACGGCCTCCACCACTTTGTCGGCGAGCGCAATCACCTGGTTGTGTGCAAAGCCACCCGTGATCTCACCGGTTTCTATCTCTTCCGGTGCGGCACATCGTTTGGCGTGTTCAATCAGCACCGAGAAGTCTTTGGGTTTCCCATCTTTCCGGTCGCCGATATGTTTGAAACCTTCAAATCCCGATGCTCCCGTGGTATACACCCTGTCGGTATAGGTGGATGACTTTTTGGGCGGTACAATGCAGTTGGTGGTGAACAGGATCACACCGTTGAAATGTTCAAAGTCTTCGGTCTGATGCCACCATGAACTGCCGTAGTTACCCACAAAGTGGCTGTATTTCTTGAAGGCGGGATAATAGTTTGCCGGAAGCATCTCGCTGTGGGTATATACATCCACGCCGGTACCCTCTGTTTGTTTCAGCAGCTCTTCCATGTCCTTGAGGTCGTGTCCGCTGATGAGGATGCCCGGGTTGTTGCGCACGCCCAGGTTCACCTTCGTGATCTCCGGATGTCCGTAGCTCGAGGTGTTGGCCTTGTCGAGCAGCGCCATCACTTCCACCCCATATTTGCCCGTCTCCAGTACCAGTGCTGTGAGGTCGTCTGCTGAAAGGTGGTCGTCGGTGGTAGCCACCAGTGCCCTTTGCATGAATGCATAGATGCTATCCTGCTCCTGCTTCAGGTTGTAAGCATGTTCTGCATAGGCAGCCATCCCCTTCAGTCCATAGATGGTCAGTTCACGCAGTGAGCGCACATCTTCGTTCTCACAGGCCAGAATGCCCACTTCGAGAGCTTTCTCCTCCATTTCTGCTTCGGTCTCCCCGCTCCAGTATGCACCCTCGTAGGTGATGTCGGCCACGTTTCCGCCTGCAGAGATCAAACGCTCTTTGGCGGCGCTGCGCATCTCGTATGCCATCAGGATGCGGGTGACGAACCTGCTCTTGTCGAAGTTGGCATTGGTGATCGTCATGAACAGGCTATCTGTAATAAAGCGGTTGATCTGGGGAATCTCAATTCCCAGGGTCCTCAGGCGTACCGTGTAGTGGGATATCCCTTTGCAGAGATACAGTAGCAGATCCTGCAAGTTGGCCACCTCGGCCGTTTTCCCGCAGACACCCTTTACGGTGCAACCCTCGTTTCTACTGGTTTCCTGACACTGATAACAAAACATCTTTTCCATTCTTATCTTAATTTTTTGTGTTAATTTCTGAAGAGGCAGCAAAAGTACCGCTTCCAAAAGCGGATTTCTGTAACCCTGGTTACACTCAGATGCATTTAACGTATTTTAATAGTTGTGTCAAAACGGTCCATTTTATCCCCTCCTATTTTTCATTTTTTTTAATTTTATCCTATCTTTGTGCATAAACAAAACAATGGCTGTATACGACGTAACATCCTGCCCCCTCTTCTTTCACCTCTCTCCCGATGAAAGGGAAACGATTCTCGAACGTGCCGTAAGCGAGGTGCGCAGGGTGGAAAAAGGCCATTATGTGGTGAGACAGGGTGATCCTGTCCAGCATCTTTTCCTGCTCATGGAGGGGCTTGTCCGCACCGAGATGGTGACCAAGGAAGGGAATGTGCTGGAGATTGAGTTCATTGAACCCGTAAGGCCACTGGCGCCCGCTTTTCTGGTTGCAGCCGAAAGCCGCTATCCTGTAGATGTGATTACCATGGAGGAGACCCTGTTTTACGTCATTCCCAAATCGGCATGGTTGAGGGAGATGATGCTCAACGAGACCCTGATGACCAACTTCATGCGGGTGAATTCAAACATGACTGTTTTTCTCTCCAAGAAGGTGCAGATGATGTCGATCAAAAGCCTGAAAGGCAAGCTGTCGCTCTACATCCTTGAGTGCACTGCTCCTCAGTCTCCCTCGTTCACGCTAAAAAGAACGCAGAGTCAGCTGGCCGAATATTTCGGTGTGCAGCGTCCCTCCCTTGCCCGCACCCTGGGAGAGCTGATCCGTGAGGGAACCATCCGGTTGTATAAAAGAGAACTTACCGTACTCGACCGGCGTAAGCTGGAAGAGATGGTATGAGGTGATTCAGAATAAAAGACCTATATTTGTCACAGAAAAGAAAAAAGTTACATTCTTAAATTATTATCTAAGTCATGAGTAATTCATTATCAAGAAGGAAATTTATCAAGACTGCCGCCGTAGGTGCGGTTGGTGTGGCTGTATTTCCGCAGTTTCTTGCTTCGTGCAAACAGAACAAGGCTGCCGGAAGCGGCGATGGAATCATCCGTCTCGGTTTTATCGGCCTTGGCCAGCAAGCCATGTACCTGTTGAGCGGTTACCTCGGCATTGAGGGCGTGAAGGTAGTAGCCGGGTGTGATGTGTACGGCGTGAAGAGAGAACGTTTTCTCAAGCGGGTAAATGCCCGTTACGCAGAGTTGGAAGAACCCCCTGTGGTGGAGGTGTATGAAAATTACAAGGATTTGATTGCCCGCGAAGACGTCGATGCGGTGGTAATCGCCTGCCCCGACCACTGGCATGCATTCATTGCCATGGATGCAGCTGCTGCAAAGAAAAACATCTACCTGGAGAAACCTCTCACCTTTACCATCAAGGAAGGACAGATGCTGATAAAAGCTGTACGCGACAACGGCGTGATCCTGGCCGTGGGCAGTCAGCAGCGTTCCGATGCCAACTTCCAACACGCTGTGAAGATGGTGCAGGAAGGTAAGATCGGAAAAGTGGAACGGATCAATGCCTTTGTAGGTGGACCTCCAACACCCTACGATCTGCCCGAGGAACCGCTACCTGCCGATCTGAACTGGCAAATGTGGCTCGGCCCGTCGGAGTTTGTGCATTACAACTCGCAGCTTAACCCGCCCATCTCGCTCGATCCCGAACAGAACGAACAGTTCTGGGGAGCCTGGCGCTGGTATAAGGAGCTGGGTGGCGGATTTACCACCGACTGGGGTGCACACATGTTCGACATCGCCCAGTGGGGCCTTGGAATGGACAACAGCGGTCCCGTGGAGATTATTCCTGCCGGATTTGAAGGAACCCAATATCTCACCTATAAATATGCCAATGGCACGGTGATGACCGAGGAACCATTCAACGAAAAACAAACCAAGGGCGTGAAGTTCTGGGGCGACAAAGGCTGGATAGAAGTATCGAGGGAACATTTTCTGGCATCCGACGACAGCCTGCTGCCTCCGGTTGCGGAAAAAACAGAAGGAGCTTATGAAACCAAGATTCCCCATCTGGAGAACTTTATCAATTCACTGAAAAGCAAGACCGATCCGGTGGTTCCTGTAGAGATCGGACACCGTTCCTGCACCGTTTGTACGCTGGGTAATATTGCCTACGACCTCGGCCGTCCCATCAAGTGGGATCCTGCTACCGAGACTTTTGTGGACGATGCCGAAGCCAGTGCACACCGACTGTTCAGCAAAACCTACAGCGAAGGATATACACTTTAATGAAATATCCGGTACTGAATTAAAAAAGCTGCCCGCGGGCAGCTTTTTTTTTGATTCCTATTGTTTTACCGGCTTAAGCAGAATGCCCAGCTCATCGAGCTGCTCCTGTTCCACCCGTGAAGGTGCGTCGATCATCACATCGCGCCCGGCGTTGTTCTTGGGGAAAGCGATGCAGTCGCGGATGCTGTCGAGGCCCGCGAAGATGGAGACAAAGCGATCCAGGCCGAAGGCAATTCCACCATGAGGCGGCGCCCCATATTTGAAGGCATTCATCAGGAAGCCAAACTGCTCCTGCGCCCGCTCGGGAGTGAATCCCAGCACCGAGAACATCTTCTGCTGCAGCTCGCTGTTGTGGATACGGATGGAGCCGCCACCAACCTCCACGCCATTGATCACCAGGTCGTAGGCATTGGCCCGCACTGCCCCGGGATCGCTGTCCAGCAAGGGGATGTCTTCCTGCTTGGGAGAGGTGAAGGGATGGTGTTTCGCAAAGAAGCGGTTCAGCTCTTCGTCTTTCTCCAGCAGAGGGAAGTCCACCACCCAGAGGCATTTATAGTTGTTCTTGTCCCTCAGTCCGAGGCGAGATCCCATCTCAAGGCGAAGTTCGCAGAGTTGCTTCTGTGTTTTCTCTGTTTCGCCTGCCAGCATCAGGATCAGGTCGCCCGGCTTGGCCTGGCAACGTTCGGCCCACAGCTTGAGGTCGGCTTCGTTGTAGAACTTGTCGACCGACGATTTCAGCGTTCCGTCTTCGTTGTAACGCACATAAATCAGTCCTTTGGCGCCAATCTGGGGACGTTTCACAAAGTCGGTCAGTTCATCCAGTTGCTTGCGGGTATACACGGCACATCCTTCCGCACAGATGGCACCCACATACGCTGCCGAGTCGAAGACCACGAAATCGCGTCCTGCGGTCAGGTCCTTCAGCTCGGTGAACTTCATCTCAAAGCGGATATCCGGCTTGTCCGAACCATACTGTTGCATGGCGTCGGCATAACTCATGCGGGGGAAATCTGGAATTTCCATCCCTTTAATTGTTTTGAAGAGATGTTTGGTGAGCCCTTCGAAGAGGGTCAGCACATCCTCCTGCTGCACGAACGACATCTCGCAGTCTATCTGGGTGAACTCCGGCTGGCGGTCCGCCCGCAGGTCTTCGTCGCGGAAGCACTTCACGATCTGGAAGTATCGGTCGAACCCCGACACCATCAGCAGCTGCTTGAAGAGCTGTGGCGACTGGGGCAGGGCATAAAACTCACCCTGGTTCATGCGTGAGGGTACAATGAAGTCGCGTGCCCCCTCGGGTGTGGAGCCTATCAGCACCGGTGTCTCCACCTCCAGAAAAGCCCGTTCGTCGAGATAGCGCCTTGTCTCGAACGCCATCCTGTGCCGCAGTTCCAGGTTCTGGCGCACCACGTTGCGGCGCAGGTCCAGATAGCGGTATTTCATCCGCAGCTCGTCGCCGCCGTCGGTCTCCGTCTCAATGGTGAAGGGCGGAGTCTGTGATGCATTGAGCACCGTCAGTTCAGAGGCAATGATCTCGATGTCGCCGGTGGGAATGTGGCTGTTCTTGCTGGAGCGTTCCTTCACGACGCCGGTGACCTGTATCACCCACTCGCGGCCCAGCTTGTTGGCCTGCTCACACAGGTCGTGATTGACCTCCTGGTTAAAAGAGAGCTGTGTAATTCCGTATCGGTCTCTCAGGTCGATAAACGTCATTCCTCCCATCTTGCGGATTTTGGATACCCACCCCGCCAGTGTCACTTCCTTGTTTGTATCGGCCAACCTGAGTTCGCCGCACGTGCTGTTTCTGAACATATCTATAACCGTTATTTAGCGTTGCTTTTGTGGTACAAATGTACACAATTATCGTGTGAAATGCTTCATATCTTCACCACTTTATCGGCCACCTGCTCAAACTCTTTCAGGTGTGTGGCCATCAGGATGGCGATGTCGGGATGTTGTGCCTGAATGTTTTGGAAGATGGCGATGGCGTTTTCCGCGCTGATGCCCGCTGTAGGCTCATCCACCACCAGCAGTTGCGGCTTCTTGAGGAGTGCCTGCGCCAGCAACAGCTTCTTCCGCTGCCCCCCGCTCAGTGTCTCGCCGTTCTCACCCAACCAGCTCCCCAGTCCCTTTGGCAGGGAGGCACGCCACGAAGCCAGGTCCACCGTCTCCAGCACCCTGTCTATCTCCTCGTCGGCATACCCCTCGAAGTTCTCCCGCAGTGTCCCGGTCAGCAGGTAAGCCTTCTGGGTCACGTAGATGGCTTCCGGTACCGGGAGGTGGTGTAATTCATCCGTTCCATTCCATGTCAGTATCCCTGTCATCCGGTACTCCGGATAGAAGAGGCTGTTCAGCAGGGTGGTCTTGCCCTTGCCCGTCTCTCCGTAGAGGGCTACCCATTCGCCCCGCGCGATTTCCAGCGACAACGGCCCCACCCGTATGGGGGTGTCGGGTATCCCAGCTTCCATGTTTGTAATCTGTAGCTTCTCAAGCGGTGTGGCGACGGCGACAGGCTCCTGTGGTGTTGTACCTTCCTCGATAATCGATTTTATATCCCGTATCTGCTGTTCCACTGCGCTCTTTTCCGATTTTCCCGAGAAGAGCATTTCGGCCAGTTCTGCCTGGGCCATGATGCCAAAGAAGATGCCGATGGCGAGGGGCGCATCCATTCCCTGTTGGCCCGAGTGCCAGAGGAGGAAGGTGGCGATGTAGCTGAACCCGAGGCCGGCAATGAGCTGCAGGTAGAAAGAGTTGAACTGGATCTTTTTTTCCAGTCGCTCGAGCTGCAGCCGCATCTGTTCGTGGCTGGCAATGGCTTTCTCCTCCAGGTTGTATTTTGCAATCTCTATTCTCCCCCGGAATCCCTCCATGAGTATCTGGTGAGTTTCCTCGCGCGCTGCTTTCAGTTGCCCGTGCAGCAGCTTGTTCCTGTGGAAGGTCAGCTGGGGCACCAGAAACAACAGGATGGCCGACGAGATCAGGAACTCGAGCGCGATCACATCCGAGAAGAATGCCACGAAAAGGGCATAGAGGGCAATGGTGAGCATCAGCGCTGCAAAAGGCAGCAGCCACAACAGGATGTGGTTCAGTATTTGGTCGGTGCCATGGGTACTGTTTTCCAGGAGCGACGAGTTGTTGCTCACCTGCTTGCGGAAATAGGGCAGCCGGGCGACCGCCGAAAATATCTTTAGCTGCAGGTTTTGCTGCACGCTCAGGGTGGTCTTGTGGTTCTCCAGCCGCTCAAAATAGCGGGTGGCGGTACGCAGCAGCGACAGCAACCTGATGATGGAGGAGGGGATGAGGTAGGCAAAAGCCGTATTTGCCGTAATAAATACCACGCTACAGATGGCCAGGAACCAGCCCGAGAGGGCAGGCATCGCCACGAAAGCCACTGTCCAGAGCGCCAGCAGGAGAAAACCTTTCCGCCATCTTCCCCTGAAGGGACGCAGCACATATGTCATCATAAACTTACGCATAGTCCATCTGTTCCCCCCAGTTTAAGTTGATTACCCTGTGGACCACCGCTTCGAACCGAGGCTCGTGAGAAGCCACAATCACCAGTCGTTCCCCGGCCATCTTCACAATCTCCTGCAGGATGACCTCCGTCGTCCCTGCATCCAGGTTAGCCGTAGGCTCGTCGAGAATGGCCACCGGCCGCGGGTGCAGCATCATCCTTGCGAGGGTGACCAGCTGTCGCTCCCCGCCAGAAAGCTGCCTTCCGTTGTGGCTCAGGAGGGTCTCCCATCCCTCCTCCTTTTTCGCAACAATCGGCTGCAGGAAGTTGGGAAAGTATTCTTTTCCTGTCGTCTCCTTTTTGAGGAGGAGGTTGTAGCGCAGCGTGCCATCGAAGATGAAGGGAAACTGATTCATGTAGGCCGTGTTCGCTTTGAGCCAGTGACGCGACCATGTGTTATCCCGTCCGTTGACCGACACGGTTCCTTCGTGTGCGGCGAGGCTGCCGGCACATATTTTGAGGAGGGTCGATTTTCCCGATCCCGAGATGCCTTTCACCAGCACCAGTCCCTTTTGGGGAAAGTGCTGGCGGATGTTGTGAAGCACCTTCACCGGTGAGTCGGGATAAGCAAAATTAAGTCCGTTGAGGGTGATGTGGTCGAATGTCTCATCCATATCTGCCGGTGGCGTTTCCGCAGTGCGGGTAAGCAGGGGCATCAGCAGATCGGCCGCAGCCAGCGCCTTGTTCCGGTCGTGGTATGCACTCACGAACTTCCGGATGTAAAAGAAGAAATAAGGTGTGATGGTGAGCAGAAACAGGGCCGTGCCAAAGTCGTACCCCTTGCCGTAGTTGGGACCATTCATAATCCCCATCAGACTAAATCCCAAGTAGATGGCGATGGCCGCGATGGCGATGGTGACAAACAGTTCCAGTACGGCCGAGGAGAGGATGGCCACTCGCATCACATTTGTGGTTGCCTGGTTCAGTTCCTCGCTCTTGCGCGACAAGAACCGGTATTGAGGTTGCAGGTTGTTGAGGTTCACGATCTCTGCGATCGTCTTCAGCCGGTTATAAAATACCGCTGAGTATTTCAGGAACAACCCGGTATGTTTCTTGTGTATGGCTTCGGCACCGATGCCGATGACGGCCATCTGCACGGGAATCACAAACAGGGAGACCATCAGGATGACAGCCACCCACTTTTCCAGGAAGAAGCAGATCACCAGCAGCAGAATGCTCACCACGGCCGTCGCCACCGAATAGGGAATAAAAAAAGCGAAGTAAGGCTTCAGGTCGTCGCTGATTTTGGTCATATAGAGAGCGCCGGAAGTGGAGTCGAGCTGATTCTCCTGCAGCAGCACCGGATAAAGCTCCTTCTTGATGCCGGCCACAATGGCATTTCCAGCCTTGTAGTTGAATCGCGACTCGAGGTGGGCGAAAAGGTAGCGCCCCGCGAGGTAGGCCGATGCCAGCCATAGCATCTCGGGATGTAGCGCTCCGTTGTTGAGCCACAAGGCCGCGAACTGCGACAGGTACCAGCTGAAGGCCACAAAGCTCGCTGCGCTGAGCAGGGTGCAGAGCGAAGCCATGGCGTAGGTGCCCCTCGCCACTGCCATTCTCTTGCCGAGCCATCCGGAGGCACTTTGTTGTTTTGGACTCATCGATTGCTTGTGATTTTAATTTCCCAAGACCCCTGGAGGTGCGGGTGATGCGGAACAAAGATAGTTATTTTGAAATCCATTACAAAAGCCGATTGGAAGAAGATAACCATAAATTCAATTTTAAAGAGAAAACCTTTTTGTTTTTCAGAATAAAGTGCTACTTTTGCATCCGCGAATCACAATTCATTCGCCACATTCGGGGTGTAGCGCAGTCCGGTTAGCGCACCTGCTTTGGGAGCAGGGGGTCCCAAGTTCGAATCTTGGTACCCCGACAGAGTTAAAATGCTGATTAGAAACGTAAAAACAGCTCAAGCGGGTTGGTTCAATTTTGAGCCAGCCCGCTTTTTTTTGCTAGAACCGAGCTCCTTTTTAAGTAAAATGCGCTATTAAGAACCTTTTTTCTTTGAACTATCTTTGAACTTTTCTTTGAGATAAGTTTTGGCTTGAAATTGAGTAGAATGAAAAACTTTTTAAACAGACAAAAAAAATGGCAACTTTTAAAGTAGTTGTATTTTTTCTTCCGTAAAACATATCAAATCAGATGCGGCTCTGAACATAAAAATAGGAGCTTTGGAAAAAAGTGGCGCCGGTAAATACCCTACAAACCTGTTAAACTAAACCGAAAATATTTAATTATCGAATAGAATATTTATTTATTGAATATATTATTCATATCTTTGCCTTACAAACAGCGATGAAATATGAGAATCATATCGAAAAAAGTGCTGCTGGACTTCTACACTCAATATCCTGATTCCAAGATATCTCTGGAAAATTGGTATAGAGTAGTAAAAAAAGCGCAATGGACATGTTTCAGTGATGTAAAAGGAACATTTAACACTGTGGATAATGTGGGTAATAAACGATATGTATTCAATATTAAAGGGAATGATTACCGGCTGGTTGCAATCATTCAATTTACAACCAAGGCCGTACTGATCAGGTTTGTGGGAACGCATAACCAATACGATAAAATTAAAGACATCAAAAAGATATAATTATGGCAACAATAAAAGACAAAGATAAATATGATGCCATCATGTTACGCATTGAAGAATTGATGGAGCAGGTGGAAGAAGATACACCGATGACCGACAAGAGAATTATTGAGCTCGATCTGCTTGTTGAACTCGCCGAAGAATATGAAGATGAACATTACCCTATTGGCACCCCGTCGTTGCCCGATGTGATGAAGCTTCGGATGTATGAAATGAATCTCACGCAGGAGAAACTTGCCGAAATGCTCGGCCTCAGCCAATCACGCATCAGCAACTATCTGACTGGTAAAACCGAGCCAACGTTGGAGGTTGCCCGCAATATAAGTAAACAGCTTAATATTGAACCGGCTATTATTCTTGGCGTGTAAATAATGAGTGAGCTACACCGATAGAACGCTATTAGCTGTCTGCTGCTGGTAAATACCTGGAAACCTGTTTGAAGATTGAGTGCCAGATGGAAGAAGCCAGATGTAGCTGGTTTGTGATATATTACTGAAATGTTTTGTACATTCGTTGCGTGAATCTATTGCCGTAAGTATCGGTGTTTTGCATAAAAATTAAAATCATACAGCGATGAAAAAAACAATTTTACTTATCATTGGGATTCTTTTCACACTGGCGCTTCTAGGTTCTGTCGCCATGTATATTTGGATTGATGTGGATGTCAAAAGCAACATCCAGGTAGCAAAAGAAAAGTACGACGGTAAGGCGGAAGATGCCCTGATTGCTTATTTGCTCGATACCACCAACTCACCTTTCGACCGTTCGCATGTCGCCATCTGGACATTGGGTCAGATTCATTCAGAAAAGGCCATACCCATTCTCACCCGATTGTATGAAAATGATCCGCAAGGAAAAACATGCAAGGGAAGACATGACTCCGTGCTTTGCCAGAAAGCAATCTATAACGCATTGAAAGCATGTCAGTCAACCGGGTGGCCGTTACATGCAAGGTTAAATAAATAAAGATTCTTGCGCGTTCAATTTAAATATTTCACGAATCTTTCACCTGCGTTTCAATCAATTGGAGACAGTCTTGACCTTCTTTTTCATGATTTGATGGCTTTGTCGAGCTTCACGTCTGTCTGTCCGCTCCAGATACGTTTTCCTGTCCATTCGGTATAGGGATCTTGCCAGAATGCGTCCGTTGCAGGCAAACCCAAAGGAAGAAAAACAGTTGTGCAGAGATACAAGCTGCCAGTGGAGATGTAGCTTTCTGCAACTTCCTGTTGATGTCCGCAAAAGCCCAAAGTCAACCAGCCGTTTTTATCAAAGTTCCCATCCATGCTCATGTGTTTCTTTATCACGGCAGTCAATGCGCAACGCACCTGAGCTTTCTTCACGGAAGCCGGGAGCATATTTAACAGAGAAGCCTGCGAGAGTTGGTGAAAAGCCCCAAACCGATAAGCAATGGAGCGCCCCATTGCCGGATAAGAGCCATCGGGGGAGATGAATCTTTCCTGTTGTTCCGCGAACCGCGTAAAGCGTTTCGATTCCAACTCAAACAGTTCGGTTTCCCCTTTCTGGTGCTTTTGCATGACCAGAAGCACGTCCATCATCATGGGATGAATCACATAACTGTTGTAATAATCCATGTGAAAATCAGCTCCATCTCCGTACCAGCCATCGCCTTTATACCATTCTTTGAATCGCATCAGCGCATAAGAGGCCGGTTCGGGATTCCACTCACCGGTAAATTCCAGTGCCGCAGCCTCCACCGTAGCCGAGAAAAGCAGCCAGTTGCTTTCAATGGGTTTTATTTTGCGAATTTTCTCCATGGCATTCACCACGTCCTTTTTTGTCTTGTCGGAGAGTCTTCCCCAAATCTGACTGGGTGCACGCAACAAACCTTCGCAAAAGAAAGCCATGTCGACCAATGGCTGGCGTGTAACCTCAAAGTTCAAATAATCCGAAGATTTGGGATCAAAACCATGTTCAATGGATTTCAGCATCAGTTGGATATATTTCTCCCGAAGCTTACCTTCGGGTGTCTGATCGGGACCGAGCTCCAGCCAGGGAGCCATTCCGGCTAATAATCGGCCCAATGCTTCCAGGTGGGTTGTCCGGGCATTGCCGGGATTCTCTCCACCCGCCAAGGTTTCTACGGGCATTGTAGCTTTAAGTTTATCCTGACTCATGTTGATCAGGACAGGATCGGCAATTTGAGTCAGGACCTCTATCCAATAGGTACGGTCCTGCGCTCCGGTGTTTTGTGCATGCAGGTTCGATGTGAGTATGACGGTCAGCAGGATGGCCCCTATACAAATTCTTTCTATTACTTTCATACGATTCTTTTCTATGTTCAGATTTATTGTTTGATAAGTTAACCCGTAACAAAGGTAAATGAGTTTTTCATCAAAACGAAAATAGGACATAAAAAAACCGGTCGCAAATCTGCGACCGGTAAAAAAGGGAATTATTTTTTTGTAATCTTCAATGCAAGTCCTCCGCCGGGTGCCAGATTCACGGTGAGCTTCCGGTTGGCGGGTATATCGATCACTTCTTTCCTGTAATCTTTGGCCACACGGTGGGCGTTCACGCCATCCTTGAAGAGCTCGGCCGTATAATTGCCTTCACCCAGAAACGACAGGTCAAGCTCCATGCTCCTCGCATCCCAGTTGGTCATGGAACCCACGTACCACGTGTCCCCTTTGCGGCGTGCGAGGGTCACATATTTGGCAATCTCGCCATTCACAGCCACGGTCTCGTCCCATGTGGTGGGTATCTCCGCGATAAATGTCGTGCACTCCGGTTCGGCCAGGTAGTTGGAGGGAGAGTCGCACAGCATGTTCAGCGGCGATTCGAAGATCACGTACTGCGCCAGCTGGCGGCAACGCGTTCCCTGACTCATGGCCTCCGTATTGACAGGCCGGTAATTATTTTTTGTCGCATTCCGCATGGCTCCCTGCGTATAGTCGAAGGGGCCGGCCACCATCCTGATAAAGGGGATGGTGACATCGTAGGTCACCTGGTCCACACTTGCGGGAGACCACTTCATCTGCTCCAGTCCGTGTACCCCTTCAAAATTGATGACATTGGGGTAGGTCTTGTGCAAACCGGTCGGCTTATACGTTCCGTGATAATCGATCAGCAGCTGGTACTTGGCCGCAATCTCCGCCGCCTTGCGGTGGAAGTCGACCATCAGCTGATCGTCCCTGTCCATGAAATCCACCTTGAAACCCTTTATGCCCATGTCGGCATAGTGCTTGCAGACACCCTCTATGTCGCGGTTCAGCGCCCAGTATCCGGCCCAGAGGATCAATCCCACATTTTTACCGCGCGCATAATCAGCCAGCATGGGAAGGTCAATTTCAGGGATTACCTGCATCAGATCGGCTTGCTTGTTTACGGCCCATCCCTCGTCCAGAATCACATATTCAATGCCGTGATCCGATGCAAAGTCGATATAATACTTGTACGTCTCGTTGTTGACGCCCGTCTTGAAGTCCACGCCATACAGGTTCCAGTCGTTCCACCAGTCCCATGCCACCTTCCCCGGCTTGATCCAGGAGACATCTGCGAGGCGGTTGGGTGATGCCAGCCTGTAAACCATGTCGTTGTTGGCCAGTTCATAATCATCTTTCGAGACGATGATCACCCGCCACGGAAACGCTGTCTGCCCCTCACATTTGGCTATGAACGATTCGCTCGACTGCACTTCGCCCTGCAGGTTGTTGTGTCCTCCCTGTTTGATCTCCTTGGGGTAGGGCGCAAACACTCCGGTGAGGCTGTTGGCACTGTTTTGATTCGACAGGTAGAGGCCCGGATAATTCAGCAGGTCGGCCTCGGTGAGGCAGATCTTTTTGCCGGCGGGACCCTCGACCACCAACGGCAGAAATGCCAGTCTCCCGGTCTGCCAATCCGTTAAACTGATGTGCTGATAGGTATTTTCAAACGAGTTGTAGAACTGCTTTGTAAAAGTGTCTTTTGCCCCGTTCTGGTTGTTCACGTAAGGAACATATGCCTTCGGGTTGCCCGGGAAATTAAACTGCACCTGTTCCGAAGCAACCTCAAAAGGCTTTTTCATGTCGGTCACAAACCGATACGCCACGCCCTCGTTGTAGGCTCTGAAAATCAGTCGGTAGTTTCCTTTAAACCGAATTTCCAGCTCGTTGTACTGGTCGGCCACTACATTTTTCTTGTAGTTGACCGTTTTGATTTCGTCGTTGACCGACTTCTGCTTCGCCCCTGCAACCCTGGCATCCACGCCAAGCTGCGTGCCATCGGCAAGCTGCATCGACAGCGGAGAGTTCACCAGCAGCTGGTCCCCCTCGTGGGAAATGGCATATTCAATTTGTTTTCCCACCGTAATCTCGGTGCTTAGTTTCCCATCGGGAGAAACCAGTGAATAACGCTTTTGTGCAACCGCGCCTGCATGAAATAGCGTTACAATTAGTAGTGATACAATAAAATTTTTCATTCGATTCATATTAGTTGATTTACAAAGTGTAATATTTAACAGTTCAAACAATGCTACTTCAATTTCCAGTGAGTGGTAAAGATAGACGTTGGCTCATTTCTAACATCCTGTTGATAAAAAACAGTGAGAAGAGTCCCGTCGTTCAGCTGAACAGTCGCCGGATAGCCCAGATCTCCGTTGTATGCTTCGGCAAGTGTAATCTCATTTTGCATGTCCCACGTTTCCCCTTCATCGTAACTGATGCATGCACGTTCGCTATAGGGCGACCGTCTGTGTCCATATACCACCAGTAGCCAGCCATTTTTCAAAGCGAGCAGATGAGGAGGATATCCCCATATGGGTGATTCGTGGAGCATCGTCCAGGTAAAGCCTCCGTCGTAACTCTCCGACTGCAGTAAAAAACATTTTTCCCGGTCCTTCGGTTCATTTCTCACCATGGCCACCAGTTTGCCACTCTTTGTCTCCACCACATGTGGTTCACTCATATTGTTGGCATTTCCTGTGAATGTTGGAACGATGGAAATCACCTGCCAGCTGATTCCGTCGTCTTTCGATTCTTCCACGACGACAGAATAGGTTCCCTCCCAATTTGCGGTACCCACATAAAGAAGACGTCCATCCTTTAACTGAATGGGTCCGTGCGGGGCCGAGCCCACCGTTCGGGTGGGGTTGAGCCATGTTTTGCCGCCATCTTCCGATCTGCGAACCCAGTTTCCCAACCATTGCTTCTTCAGATCCTCGGGAATTTTTTCTGCTACCCGTGCATATTTTTGATGAGCCCATTTATAGTCGGGATTGGCATAAGCAAGCGAAGTAAACCAACTAATCAGTATGGTTCCTTTGTCGGTTTGAATGATTCCCGCATCCCTGTCGTCGAGGGGAGTGTTGTTTACAGTCTCCGGTTCACTCCATGTGATTCCGTTGTCTCTGCTGCGAATGAGTTGCGTTTTACCCCATGGGCATACGTGTGAATCCCTGTCGCCCGAATAAGCAATCAACAGCTCTCCATCCTCTTTTTTGGCAATTGTGGGCCATCCCAAGTAGCGGTTGGGTTCCAGAAATGGATCCGACGCCTTCGCATGGCCATTGTCATCTATCATCTGGTTCACAATCTGGTATTTGCCAGGCTCCTTCGAGACAAGCTTTGTCTCCTCAACGATAGCAATCCTGTTTTGAGATGGGTCAATTTCTATTTTCTCATTCGCCGTAAGTCGGTTCGACAACACACTTCCAATCGTTGCCAATCCCGATATTTTGATAAAGTTGCGTCTACTGTATTTTTTTTGTTTCATCTTGTTGATATGGGTAAGTATTTTCCTCACTCGGGTGTAACTTCAACGAAAAGGCTGTCAGAATGATGCCGCTGATCGGCTGAGTAGAAATAAATCCAGAAGAGCGTATCTTCCGGCCTCCAGCCATCGGGGAGATGCAGCGAGACAGTGCCATCGACCCTACTTGCAGCGCCCGACGACTGATGCGCTTCCGCAAGCGATTCATTCAGATAAACGATGCGGACCCGGTCGTTGTCACGGCTCCAGTCAGACGCCTTTACAGTCTGGCTATCCCATCGGAAGAGGACCGTTTGCTCTCCGGCACCCTTTTCAGCCCTGATATTCGGAGGCAGTAGCAACCGCCCCTCCGCTATGTGAATCTTGCCGTAATCGAGTCTGAAATGGGGGTATTCACCCGCAATCGCTTCGTGATAAACCTTGCTGAACAGCGTTCTGTAGGCATCCTTTTTATTTTGGTAACCCTGTTTGATTGCATTGTTCAGCGGCGAAAGACCCTGACTGACCAGTTTGAACTTCATCCGGTGTGCCAGCTGTTTCTCTGTTTTCGGATCATTGCGTTTGGGGAGAGACCGCACTACCTGTACGCCATCTCTCACATACGTTACTACCGGACCAATTTTTCCGCTTAATCCATCGGGAATGGATTTTTTAAATCTTGCCATTGTATTCAAAATTAGGTTATGCGTATTTCACTGATTGAATCTGTTTAAGCGCTCGATATTTGCTTCCATCTTCGCGGTATATAGGTTATGTTATCCTTATTAAAACATAAGCGAAATATAAGGAATATATAAGGGAATACCAGAGATGTCCCTACGCACTGTCCGTGGATATCGATCGATATTATAGGGTTGATATGTGCTCAGATATTCATTCATCAAAAGACAAAGGTAGCAATAATATAAAATATTAAAATTTTATAACAGGAAAAAAATGGGTTTGCCTGTTTGTAACTTTTTTTAAAAAAGTAATTACGTCGTTTATTCAGGTTTAGATTTATTTACAATTCAGAACATTTGGTATCAGTAACAACGCCTCCGGCACCACAAAACAGATCAATATAGTTGTGAATTGCTTTCATTATTCAGTACCTTTGGTATCAGTAACAACTATATGACCATCAAGTAATGAGGCGGGTAGTTGTGAATTGCTTTCATTATTCAGTACCTTTGGTATCAGTAACAACCTAAGCTACTGGCGATTCATCCAAGACGTAGTTGTGAATTGCTTTCATTATTCAGTACCTTTGGTATCAGTAACAACTCAAGTAACTCTTTCAGAATATCGTAATTGTTGTGAATTGCTTTCATTATTCAGTACCTTTGGTATCAGTAACAACCTCGCGGCAGAGAAATATAAGGTGGCTATTGTTGTGAATTGCTTTCATTATTCAGTACCTTTGGTATCAGTAACAACCACTGAAAAAACAGACACACCGTTTGCATCGTTGTGAATTGCTTTCATTATTCAGTACCTTTGGTATCAGTAACAACAATCTCCCCATCTTATGCCAAAGCTTGGGGGTTGTGAATTGCTTTCATTATTCAGTACCTTTGGTATCAGTAACAACACATTGAGACATACAGCAGTGAAGACCTGAGTTGTGAATTGCTTTCATTATTCAGTACCTTTGGTATCAGTAACAACGTAACAGAGAAGGTCGATCAGGAGATCAAAGTTGTGAATTGCTTTCATTATTCAGTACCTTTGGTATCAGTAACAACTGAAGGCAAAAGACATCACACCAGGGACATGTTGTGAATTGCTTTCATTATTCAGTACCTTTGGTATCAGTAACAACTATTGGACAGGAGATACATTGGGTGACAGGGTTGTGAATTGCTTTCATTATTCAGTACCTTTGGTATCAGTAACAACCTACGTCGATGGTGCCTCCATCGATGAGATGTTGTGAATTGCTTTCATTATTCAGTACCTTTGGTATCAGTAACAACCAGGAATGCCTTAACTCCCCTGCCACGAAGGTTGTGAATTGCTTTCATTATTCAGTACCTTTGGTATCAGTAACAACGTAATCAGATTAGAATAAAACATGTTGAAAGTTGTGAATTGCTTTCATTATTCAGTACCTTTGGTATCAGTAACAACGATTCATAGAAACATCTTTCCCTTTCCGCTGTTGTGAATTGCTTTCATTATTCAGTACCTTTGGTATCAGTAACAACAACGGTGAACGGGACTGTCTGTTTCCTTCCGTTGTGAATTGCTTTCATTATTCAGTACCTTTGGTATCAGTAACAACATTTGATTTCCTTGTAATGGTAAATCAATAGTTGTGAATTGCTTTCATTATTCAGTACCTTTGGTATCAGTAACAACTGAACACACCAGAACAAGACTTTTAGCACGGTTGTGAATTGCTTTCATTATTCAGTACCTTTGGTATCAGTAACAACCCATAAATTTTATAAACTCTCTTCCCCAGTGTTGTGAATTGCTTTCATTATTCAGTACCTTTGGTATCAGTAACAACATATAACGAAATATAATTATGGCAAAGATAGTTGTGAATTGCTTTCATTATTCAGTACCTTTGGTATCAGTAACAACAGTACCTATCCGTAAGGTCGTCGTAAACTAGTTGTGAATTGCTTTCATTATTCAGTACCTTTGGTATCAGTAACAACTCCGTGTGTAAAACCCTCTCTGTACTCGTGTTGTGAATTGCTTTCATTATTCAGTACCTTTGGTATCAGTAACAACTAACATAGTTGAGCACCGAAGAATCGGGAAGTTGTGAATTGCTTTCATTATTCAGTACCTTTGGTATCAGTAACAACACTATTCCATCATGCTGTTTTATGGTAACAGTTGTGAATTGCTTTCATTATTCAGTACCTTTGGTATCAGTAACAACTAACTCTGATTATAGTGTTCCTGCAGTATTGTTGTGAATTGCTTTCATTATTCAGTACCTTTGGTATCAGTAACAACACAGATGTGAGCGAACAAACGAGGCAGTTGGTTGTGAATTGCTTTCATTATTCAGTACCTTTGGTATCAGTAACAACAAGGATCAGAAACAAAAGAAACATACGTAAGTTGTGAATTGCTTTCATTATTCAGTACCTTTGGTATCAGTAACAACTAACTCTGATTATAGTGTTCCTGCAGTATTGTTGTGAATTGCTTTCATTATTCAGTACCTTTGGTATCAGTAACAACCCTTTTGCGAAGCTTTATATATTCATGGTAGTTGTGAATTGCTTTCATTATTCAGTACCTTTGGTATCAGTAACAACCACATGTCTGTGATCGAAACCATCTTCGATGTTGTGAATTGCTTTCATTATTCAGTACCTTTGGTATCAGTAACAACAAAATATATCAACAAACAAGATGCTGATCAGTTGTGAATTGCTTTCATTATTCAGTACCTTTGGTATCAGTAACAACCAATGTTAACTGGGATGAAAAGCAGTACAAGTTGTGAATTGCTTTCATTATTCAGTACCTTTGGTATCAGTAACAACTTCGAAAAATGGGGCATGAAGTTCATAGAAGTTGTGAATTGCTTTCATTATTCAGTACCTTTGGTATCAGTAACAACAAGCACTTTTTCGTGACTGAACTAGGACATGTTGTGAATTGCTTTCATTATTCAGTACCTTTGGTATCAGTAACAACATACCCTTTATTATGCTGATGGAATACAGAGTTGTGAATTGCTTTCATTATTCAGTACCTTTGGTATCAGTAACAACAACGATGTTATCGCCTGCAATGATTAGGTTGTTGTGAATTGCTTTCATTATTCAGTACCTTTGGTATCAGTAACAACAAGTTTCTTGCGGAGCTCCTCTACAAGTGGTTGTGAATTGCTTTCATTATTCAGTACCTTTGGTATCAGTAACAACGTTTCGGGTAAAGATGATAACGGCATGATGGTTGTGAATTGCTTTCATTATTCAGTACCTTTGGTATCAGTAACAACAGAATATCTCTACAGGGTTGAAACGAAAGGGTTGTGAATTGCTTTCATTATTCAGTACCTTTGGTATCAGTAACAACTAGATGACCTTGATACTGATGAGGAAACCAGGTTGTGAATTGCTTTCATTATTCAGTACCTTTGGTATCAGTAACAACTTTAGTAATAAGCTGGTTGTTTGGTGTCAGTTGTGAATTGCTTTCATTATTCAGTACCTTTGGTATCAGTAACAACAAAGCGGTACACATGTCCCTTGATAATATAGTTGTGAATTGCTTTCATTATTCAGTACCTTTGGTATCAGTAACAACAATGCAATAGCAGGCATATACGTCAATGGAGTTGTGAATTGCTTTCATTATTCAGTACCTTTGGTATCAGTAACAACGATCCCGGAACAAGATTGAGGCAGCCAACTGTTGTGAATTGCTTTCATTATTCAGTACCTTTGGTATCAGTAACAACAAATGATCATGAAAACTAAACTACTCAGAAGTTGTGAATTGCTTTCATTATTCAGTACCTTTGGTATCAGTAACAACAATTTCGGTGAAAACCTACACAATCCGTTTGTTGTGAATTGCTTTCATTATTCAGTACCTTTGGTATCAGTAACAACCGCGTTCAATTCGCGATAAAATACATGACTGTTGTGAATTGCTTTCATTATTCAGTACCTTTGGTATCAGTAACAACTGGATGTTAGTTTTTGTTAGATTATCAGGAGGTTAGTGCTGAAATTACAATTAAAATTTGTTGTTGTTACAAACAGAAAAATCCTGTCGGAGGGCAGGATTTTTTTTCTAGTATAGATTCTAAAAAAGCTCAAGTTGTTGGTATGGGGTTTGAACTTCTGTCTCTTTCTTTCCTATAAACAGTTCCATTTTTCCGAATTGTTTATCTGTAACACACAAAATCCCTACCTGTCCGGTTGGAGGTAAAAAACTCTTTACTCGTTTTATGTGTACTTCAGCATTCTCTCTACTGGCACAATGTCTTAGGTAAATTGAAAATTGGAACATGGTAAATCCATCCTGAATAAGTTTCTTACGGAAGATATTGTAATTTTTTGTATCCTTCTTCGTATCAGTTGGCAAGTCAAAAAAAACCAAAATCCACATAATTCTATATTCACTAAACCGTTCCATAACCAAACTACTCGAAAGAGGGATACTTTACTCTTCGAAGGCTCCCCTCATAACACTTATAAAGTGATGCGGATGTTTGTCCCACAGCCACCATTAAAGGGCTTCTCTGATCATCAATAACAACATCGAGAACCGGAATATTGAGAAGCTTGAATTTTATATCCTGACTTAATTCATCAATATTTCTTTTCTCTGCAACGATGTCGCAAACCATTTTATCCACAAAGGGACGATAAGGCTCCATAATATCATCAGCAAGACAGTAAGCATTGTATTTATTACGATGATGAATGCCAAATGTTGGTAATAGACCACTTGCCACCAATGATCGGGCAACTACAGCTCGTAAAATCGCATATCCGTAATTAAGTAAGTTGTTCGGTGGAATTCCTTCGCGATGACGAGAAAAACCTTCTATTTCGTTAAACAGATTAGCCCAATAGTAAACAGCTGCTCTTGCTTCATAGTTGTCCGGGTCACCACTTTTCACATCATTGGCCCAAACTTTCATGTTGTCAATAATAGAATTGTTTTTATTTGATAATAAATAGGCCTGGTTTCGTATTTTTGCCTGAACAGTTTGTTGCCAGAGTTGCTTTTTTAGAGGAAGTGAAGCATTAATCTGATCCTTGAATCGTTCTGTTTGAGTTTTGTTTCCTGATAGTGGCAGCATTAATCCTAGAGGCATACGTGAGCTGTCACATGTAATTAATGCTGTGTTATTCTCTAATAATGATTCGATCAACCCCTGCGTAATTGTTATACGATTATTATCAAGAATTACAATCCCAATATCTTCAATTGGAATTGTTTTTTGTGAAGGTTTTTTCAACTCCTCCGGTATTGAGCCGTTTATTTCCACTTCGGGCAGCTTTATAACCAATTGTTCGTTTCGTAAACTAAGGTATGCAGGATTGCCGAAATATAAAGTTTTCTTGATCATGTATATTCAATATTAATATTCGCCAATACATACGATTTTTCCAATATGATTAACTCGTACTTTAATTATACCCTTAAGCCCATTAGGAGTTCTAATCCTTCTGTATGTAAAATCTAAATCATTTGTCACACTTGTTTCAAGATGATGTCGAAACGTATAGTAATTAGTGCTAAGCTTCTGAACCCTAAAAAGATTCTTACTTATTAATATTGCATTTTCAGGATCAGTCAAATCTATCTCAGAAGGATCAAAATCAGAAGCAGGAAAAACAAACATTTCATTCTGTTTCATAGTGAATTGAAATTCCCAACCCAAATGCCTGTTTAAAGCTTTGTCTATTATGGGCAAGCCTTGATTGGCCCGCTCAACCGCTTCATAAAAGGATACAACAGACTCCTGCAAATTACCATCTGTATCTTTGTAAATAGCAACATGGTGATTATTTCTGGTCTGTACATAATCCGAATCAGCCCTTTCTCCTGTATTACCCAGGATCTCTTTGCCCAAGTGATCTCTTCTAAAATGAAGTGGTACGGCATTACTAACGCCGCTGATTGTAACATTTTTAATAGCAATACCCTTTTCTTTATTAAGCCAGATTGGATTCTCTTCTAAATTTGAAAATGCTTCTTTGGAATTGCCATTAAACTTATTCAATCTCTCTTCAAGTACTGTTCTGATTCCATTATCAATAACCTTGTCCAGTTGCAAATCTGAAGTAATCGGTTTTCGGATTGTGAAAATTACTTCAAAGCACCCGACCTCATTTAATTGTTCATTATTTAGTAGAATGGGATCATTTTTTAGTGTTTTTAAGGCAAAAGCTATATTACTATTATTTTCATATTTCGACATATGTTGAAGAACGGCTTCCCTCTCTTTACTATCAATAATTAACTGAGCCATTTCCTGACTAAAACGGTTATTAAGCTTTATTGGTTTAGCAACTGGACGAAGTGATTTACCATAAACAGTCTCTTTATGTAGCTGCCCTCGTGGAGTTGTTTGTAAGGATTTTTTATATCGTAGTTTGCCTGATAATTTTGTTTTATTTATGTTATTTGTCACAACTTTATTTTTCGCTTTGTATGAAACAAGTATTGATTCAATTGCTTCCTTTGCGACATTTCTGAAATTTGGGATGGGCTCTTTAAAGATGCGTGAACCATTTCTTTTTTGAGTGATCACGTTTTCAATAGCACAAATGGCATAATGTTGTTTGTGATTAGTATCCCTTCGTGCGTTTAGATTGTTTATATATTGGATATGATTATGTGTGGTAAAAGCCACAGTTAATGCATCCATTGCGTGATGCCGGTGATCATTGCGTTTTGTCCAATCTGTTATTACTTCAACTTTCTTTGGTTTTTCTAATCCTATATCAAAACGATCCTCAAACTCAGTCAATCCCAAAGCCCTGTATTTAGGTAAGTTCAACTCTTTCATCATGTTTACCAATCCCCAGTCCTCTCTTAGTCTATCAGTGATACTCCCGGTAGTAGGTACGACAGTCCTGAATACTTCCAATAACATGTGGCGAGCCTTTTTTGAGATGTATTGTGTATTACGTAGGTCTCGTTCGATGAAACCTTCAGGGATATCTTTATAAGGCATTAGAAGTTTATTTCTTTTTGCTTTTGAAATAGATCCCTTTCCATTATTATACCATGCTTCCACGTTCTGTTCGTAAGTAGTTTTATTCGAATTATAGTCCTGATAGATAAAATCATAGGCGGTGCGATTGTTTTTCTGTAAATTCTCACTCTTAAAAGCAAGTGTCTTATTAGAGAAGGAATCATCAAATAAGAGTGCCTGTGGTACTATATGTTCAATATCTATCTCTTTTGAAAATAATTTTTCTTTCGGTATGTACTTATCTGTAAATATTGTTTTATAGCCTCTATCCTTTAGCTCATCCCATAACCTGTATCGTACGATATCGTTTTTTGTTGGATTTGGTATTTGAAACTCTTTTATTATTAACTTCTTTATATCATCGTTGCGTTTGGTTGCATCCATGATTTCCCTACTCATTTTCTCACGCTCTTCCGAAGTCTTTTTTAGTTCTCGAGCCAACTCTATTCTTACTTCGTCAGGCTTACCGTATTCATCGATAATTTGATTTACTAAATTAACCATCTGATTTAGAATTTTTTCAACTACAGGATTGCGTAAACTGTTTTTTGGAAGAATATCCAATTTTTCTTTCAGAATTTTGTTCATCAATTCTTCTGCAGTCACGCTTTTTGAATGGTTGTATCCAGCCAACTCACATGCACCCACTTCAGTATCGTTATCGCTACCCTTAGCATAAGGATGCCCCGCCTGCAAGTATGGAATAATTTTACGCATTGCTCTCGTTGATAGATTTCCATAGTCCTGTTGCAGAGGTATATTCGATAGCTTTATGGCATATTCCGGTTTAAATCCGAATTTTTCATGGAGCTTTTTTCGCAATTTAGTATCATTATTTCCATAGGTAATGCGATCTTCTTCAGATGATTTGCTCTCGTCTTCTGCGGAATATAACAGATGCCATAATTGATAACAGGGTTGCCTTTCAAAATCTTTGGACTCCAAATTAATATCAAAACTTAATATGTCTTTGTTTATTCCTACAAGTGGAAAAATTGATGTCAGTTCTTCTCTTATCTCGGTAGCTGTTTTTTTTGCCCAATCGAACCCATATCCTTCAGCTTGTGCTATTTGTTGATAGATGTCAAAAAGTGCTTTATTGGTACTATTCCCTTCAATTTTTTCAAAATTACATTTCCAATCCGATATTTTATTAATATATAGATGTCTTGATATAATTTGAATAATGTCTTTTGGAGTTAGATTCCCCCTCGTATTTAATTCTACAAAAATATCACTGCGTGCAGCATCATCTAACCTTTTTAGATCAATAATTTCACCACTCATCTCATGTATGAAAACGACATTATTTAAATTTTGCCAAATTTTAAATTCTTGAAAAACAGGAGAGGATTTTGGCGCTACACGCTGGCCAATTATTCTGGTTTTTGTTTTTCCGGTAGTTGATTCAATATACTCAACGTGCCGACTTTCGAACGGGCAGAAACTAATAAGCCCTTTTTGTGATTTTAATTTACGCTGATAAAAAATTATCACGTCACGAATTTCTTCTTTTAATTTTGGGGTTAGAATTTTGGGGTAATATTTTGCTTGCGTTTCCCAGATACACTCAAACTCATCCAAATAATCCTGGCGATAAAAGACTTGTTTTTTTAGGGAAATATGTGGATTTTTTTTGATTTGATTGTATAGAAATTCACCTACAGTTATTTTATTGAAATAAAGCTCTTTACTCCTATCGGATATTGCTCCAAGATAACCGCTTGAATTAGAAAGTTCCCCGTTTATTTCTTGCAATACGATTACCAACTTCTCTAAATCGATCTGTTCTGATAATGATTGTTTTCTCCACTTGTACCTCTCCAATCTTTGTTCATCTCTCGTTCCCGTTTGTTTTAGCCCCTTTAAACTCCAGGGACCTTCAAGAATCTTCCAGGTTGTACCTTTATTTTTGTCTTCTAATGCACGATAAAGATCATTTGTTAATTGATCAGGATAAAATTTGGACTGCTTATCCCAGATTTTTATCTTTTCATTTCGAAGATCGGAACGATAGAAGTCAGGGATAAAATGTCTCCCTTCTGACAGTAGTTGAAAAACATATTCACCCGGTGTTAGTTTTTGATCATATAATATTTTTGCAATAGACATACCATCAACAGCTAATCCTTCTTCTTCGCCTTTTGACTTGCGACTACTTTTATAACCTCTCTTTTTGTTTATTGAAAGCAAAACTCTTGCGAGATCTTCTATTTTAATTTTATTGTGTGCTGCTTGTGTACGTAACCATAAGGTTTGATGTGTTGTGTTTTTCCCAATTTCTGTCAGAGGAGTATTTTCATTAATAATTCCATTTTCTATTAATATTCTAATTAGATTTTTACGTCGTAATTTAAACCGTTGTAAGTTTCTGCGGGCACCACGATCTTTTGTCCTTTTAGCATTTGGTGATAAACCTTTACCAGCTATAAAATCTTGCACTGGATCCCTCGAATCTTTAACTTTACCACTTGCCCGTTCCACGACATTAAAATTATCGTATTGTATTACACGTACCCCTAGTTTTACGATTTCAGAATTGTAATCAGCTTCGTCTGATTCTTTTACCAACGCCCATCCGATAGAACTTGTTCCAAGGTCAAGACCCAAAATTGTTTTGCTCATAGTATTTAAGTTTATTATAATCCAACTTATTGTAAAAATCAAAGATATGAAAATTTAACATAAAGTAGTGTTTTCTGTAAAAATATTTCATATCTTTGCAAATGAAAGCAATTCACAATAAGGATTATTCCGTTGTGAAAACATTTAAAGCGGCCTTTGGGTCGCTTTTTTATATTCACGGCATGTAAATTACATCATTAACGAATTCTCGTAAAAATCCGATTCTCTTGGTACTAGTTGACTATAAGTCGAAACTTATTTTCATTATGAAATGAGATTAATTGAGCATTCACGTATTACTCAATTTCTATCAATTCCTTAGGAATAAACTTTATTTCTTTGTCACCTAAAAAGTTATGCTGATATTTGGACTCTCTAAATATTTGGATATCATGGATTACAAATACAATGCTTACGTCTTCAACATGGGGAATAATAATCCAATAGGATATATTCACGCGAACAGTATTTCTAGATTGAGACTCAATGCCATTTATTATGCCAACAAATACAATGGTAAAGGTGGCAGGATCATGGTTCAAGATGACAAGACAGGGAAAATATGGAGATTTAATGTTTAAATTAATTGATATGAGAAAAATTTTAATTGTTTTGATGTTGGGTTTTGTGTGCACAACAGCGTTTGCACAGGAGAATAATGATCAGGTAATACAAGAAGAGAACAGTCCACAATTTATTGAACACAAAAAATTCATCTATTGCGAATTACTGGGCCAAGCGAAGTTTCTGAGCACAAAAATTAACGTTGATATTGATTTCGGACAGTCCGTTAGTTTCTGGGCGCCGGATAGACGCTACAAGGATGAAAACGGGAAACCAGTTAACTTCAACTCTATGGTTGATGCGATGAATTTCATGGGTACCCTGGGATGGGAATTTGTTCAGGCATATATTGTTACTGAATCAAATCAAAATGTTTATCACTGGTTACTAAAGATGGAAATCAAAGAGTAGAATAACAATAAGCCATGAAATAATTATGTAAATTTGAACTCCTATGCGGATGGTTCCGAAGGGTAGTAAAAATGGGAGCTATGAAAAAGACGGATTCTGCAGATGTGTACATGCCAGCGCGTTATCAGGAACAGAAGGCGGATGGTGCTGTCCGTTGTCTTCTTTGTCCGCACGTGTGCCTGTTGAAGGAGAACGAAACGGGGGTGTGCCATGCAAGAAAGAACCTGAACGGGATACTGTATACCATGGCCTACGGCAATCCGTGCTCGGTAAGCATGGACCCGATTGAGAAAAAACCGCTTTTCCACTTCTACCCGGGCGAAAATATCTTGTCGCTGGCTACCGCAGGGTGTAACTTCCGGTGTGCCAATTGCCAGAACTGGGAAATATCGCAGGCATCACCGGAAGAGTTGCCGCATTACCGGTTCAGTCCGCAGGAAATAATCGATAAGGCGCTGGCGTACCATACCAGGCTTATTGCTTTTACCTACACGGAACCGACGGTGTTTTACGAGTATATGTACGACATTGCGGTGCTGGCTCACAAGAATAAGGTGAAGACGGTCATGGTCTCAAACGGTTACATTAACCGGGAACCGTTGCTGGACCTTTGCCCTCATCTCGACGCTGCCAACATCGACTTAAAATGCTTCGACAACGAATCGTATAAGCAGTTGACTTCGGGAGGCCTGCATCCGGTGCTGGAAACCCTCAAAACACTGAAGGAGAAAAATATCTGGCTCGAGATCACCAGCTTGTTGATCCCCGGCTACAACGATGGCACGGAAATGATGGAAAAAATGTGTGCGTGGCTGGTGGAAAACAACTTTTCTGATACGCCACTGCATTTTAGTCGCTTCTTTCCCACTTACCGGCTGACCGATAGGCCTGCTACTCCCGAACGGTCGTTGCTACAGGCAAAGGAGATCGCGGAACGGGCGGGAATAAAATACGTGTATATTGGTAACTTGCCGCATCTCCAGGGTGAAAATACGTTTTGCCCTCATTGCCACACCTTGCTGGTGGAACGGCAGGGGTTCGATGTGACATCAAACAGACTGGCGGCAGGGAAATGCCATATTTGCGGCGAGGCAATTGCCGGCGTCTGGCAGTGAGGTCGCGATACCCCGAGGTTATGCCTTGTTCTCTTTCTCCCCAAAAACAGTCGCGGTGAAGGTGTACACGGTGGCGCGCTTCCAGCCGTCCCAACCAATGCCGGCTTTGTCACGGGCACAGTGGCCGAGGTAGTCTTCCAGGTTCCAACCTGTTTCTTCGGCTACCTGGGGGAGAAAAATACCGCTTGAGCGGCCCTGTACAATGTATATGCCGTGCTTGCCCAGCTCGATTTCCGAAACATCCTTGATTTTTGTCATCGGCGACAAGACGGAAATCTCAATCTCAATCTCGTCCAACTCTTCCGCAGTTACGGGCGAAAACCGGTAGTCGCTCTTCGCAGCTGATAGGGCCATGTCGTGCACTGTCTTCAACAACGGCTCGTGGGTAGATACCATTCCGATGCATCCGCGGAGTTTCCCCCGGTTGTGAAGGGTGACAAAAGCACCGCAAGGTGCATTCACCGCATCGGAACAGCCGCTTAAACCGGGTGAGGAAGCTTCCCTTCTCTTAAAATGCTTTTCAAGGGTGCTGCGCGCTTCTCCGAGCAGCGCAGTTTTGTCTTCCTCCGTGAGCGAAAATTCTTTCTTTGCTGAAGCGGTGTTCTCCGTCACTGCGATGGCCCAATACCCGACCACCTCATGCCGGTCGCCATACGTTTTCTCGTCGCCCGAATTGCGGTAATCCACTCCGTGGTACGCATAACGCGGGTTGTTGCCGGTCATGTGCAGCAGCGTGAGCACCGACGTCCACCCACACAAGCTGGTGACCAGGTTGTCGATTTGTTTCTGCTTATTTTCGAACAATGTCTCGATAAGTTTTTGCGGATCATTCTTCAGGATGGCTTGCTCCGTGGCAGCATCGACCGAGATTGCGCTGTTGTAATCGGGGTAATGCGAAAAATCGGTGCTGACGACAAACAAATTGTCTTTTGTGAGAAAAGGTTTTAGCGCCTGTGCAAGGCGTTGGCAGGTGCTGACATCGGACGTGCCAAGGATGATGGGGACAATGGCATACGGGTTCTTCAGTGTGTAATGCAAAAAAGGAAGCTGTACTTCGATGGAGTGTTCTTTCATGTGGGGGTTGGGGTCGTCCGTGAAAAGTCCGGGGTGTTCCTCCACAAGCTTTTTCCCGACTTCCCTGTCCACCTTCTCTGCTCCATACGGCATCAGGTAATCGCCGTGGCAATATACCGATGCGCCGTTGAAATAACTGTGATGCGACGAGGCCAGTATAAACACTAGCTTGTATTGCGAATGCTTGTCGATCTGGCGGTACCCCGAAGCAGCAACCTTCCCCGAAAAAATATACCCTGCATGAGGGCAGATAATTGCCCTTACGTTGTCGTGCTTTTTTTTAACGGCTTCCCGGAAGTAACTGACTACCTCTTTCTGCAACATATCCGCGTTCACTGGATAAAACTGTCCGGCAACGGCGGGTCTTCTGTCTGAGTAGATGTTTTTCGTAACGTTTACGTTGTTGTTTTGATGATTTCGATCAATGGGGGCCCCGCAAAGTCTTCGAGGTTCTCATCTACATACTGGGCAATGAGGGTTGTTTCCTCCTCCTCGATGAAAAAGAACTTCTCCTCCAGCTCGTCGAACTCTTCAAAATCGACATACATGGCGGTGAACTCCTCTTCCGTGGTCTCCCGCTCCAGCTCGGCACGGTGGGCATCGTAAATCTCCTTGGCCTTGTAGAGGATCTTCGAAATGCCCTTGGCACCCATCATCTTCAACGCCTTGGCGGTGGGGTTGTCGAAGATATACCCTCCATAGCCATTCTGGATCAGCTGCACAAAGCCACCCTCGTTCACCTCCTCCGAGAAAAAACGATAGGCCAGCAGCGTGTGCTGATAGCCATTGAGCTGGTCCATATTCTCTGTGGTGATGTCGCCACCGAGTACCTCCAGATAGGCATCGGTGAATACTTTCAGAAATTCGTCCATCCCCTTTTCGGCGGCGGCAATAATAGAAGTCTCGTGAATTTGTATCATAGGGTCTTATGTTTGATTTCGGGTGTGGATGATGTTTCTTCCTAGTTGACCGGATGTGGGTTTACCAGAACAAATGTAGCTGTTTTTTATCAAATCTCCTTTCGGATATCCTGTTATTTTGGATAAAAATGGCTATATTTGTATGAAATAATCGGTTGAGTAAATTCACGAAAAATTGAATATTTGTATGAAGGTAAAACCTTTTCGGGGGGTACGCCCACCCAAAGCGCTGGTCAAAGAGGTGGCTTCACGCCCCTATGATGTGCTGAATTCGGAAGAGGCTCGCAAAGAGGCAGAAGGAAACGAGAAATCACTCTATCACATCATCAAGCCGGAGATCGATTTCCCGGTGGGAAAAGATGAACACGACGAGGATGTCTATGCAAAGGCGGCCGAAAACTTCCACCTGTTCCAGGAGAAAGGATGGTTGCTCCAGGATGAGCAGGAGATGTATTACGTATATGCCCAGACCATGAACGGCAAGACGCAGTACGGACTGGTGGTGGGTGCCTCGGTGGAGGACTACATGACCGGCAAAATTAAAAAGCATGAGCTCACACGCCGCGACAAGGAGGAGGACCGCATGAAGCACGTGCGGGTGAACGACGCCAACATAGAACCGGTCTTCTTTGCTTATCCCGATAACAGGGAGCTCAATGAGATTGTAACTAAAACAACGGCACAGCATCCGGAATATGATTTTGTGTCGGTCGATGGCGTGGGTCACCACTTCTGGCTCATTCAGGACGAGAAGGATATCCAACGCATTACGGAGTTTTTTGCTGCCATGCCGGCCATGTACATCGCCGATGGCCATCACCGCTCGGCAGCTGCTGCCCTGGTGGGTGCCGAGAAGGTGAAAAACAATCCAGACCATACCGGCACGGAGGAGTACAACTATTTCATGGCGGTATGCTTCCCCGACAGCCAGCTGACCATCATCGACTACAACCGCGTGGTGAAAGACCTGAACGGTCTCACACCGACTGAATTTATACAAAAGCTGGAGAAGAACTTCACGGTGGAACCTACCGGCACGGAGATACAACGCCCCAGTAGTCTGCACAACTTTTCGGTATACCTCGATGGACGTTCGTTCAGCGTGACCGCCAAGCCGGGCACCTACAACGACAACGACCCCATTGGACAACTCGACGTGACCATCACCTCCAACCTGGTGCTCGACGAGATCCTGGGAATCAAAGACCTGCGTAGCGACAAACGGATCGACTTTGTAGGTGGTATACGGGGCCTCGATGAACTGAAAAAGCGGGTCGACAGTGGTGAGATGGCGCTGGCCCTCGCACTCTACCCGGTGTCGATGAAGCAGCTGATGGACATTGCCGACACCGGCAACATCATGCCTCCCAAAACTACCTGGTTTGAGCCGAAGCTGCGCTCGGGCCTGGTAATCCATAAATTGCACTGAGCGCTCACGGGAGACCGACCGGCTTTACTGCTGACAACGCCGGTTCGGAAAGATGAGGCGGGTAGGGAAGGATGAACCGGAAGTGACAATGGAACTCAAAGAACTGATCAAACAGAAGACGGATGCGATATTTTCGGAAGTGGTGCAACACTACCAGTGGCTGCACCAGCATCCGGAGCTATCGTACCTGGAGAGGGTGACGGCGGCTTACATTGCCGACTACCTCCAACGGGAAGGGATTCCCTTTAAAAAAGGGATCGGTGGAGAGGGTATCCTCGCCACAATAAAAGGAACCAGGGAAGGCTCTGGAAAGTGCATGGCCTTTGTGGCCGACATGGATGCACTGCCGGTAACGGAACAGAATGAGGTCCCCTACAAGTCGGTCAACAACGGCGTGATGCATGCTTGCGGGCACGATGCGCAGGCTGCTTCCCTGATGGGCGCCGTGAAGATGGTAAACGACCTGCGCGACCGCTTTGCCGGTACAGCCCTCTTTGTATTCCAACCGGGCGAGGAACGTTCTCCCGGTGGAGCCGACTTGATGCTCAAGGATGGACTCTTCAGTGAACACAATCCCGATCTCGTTGTAAAACAACATGCCTACACCGACCTCCCGGCAGGAATGGTGGGCTTCCACGCGGGAACCATCATGGCCTCGGCCGACGAGGTACACATCAAGGTAAAAGGACAGGGCGGACACGGTGCCCTGCCACATGAACTGAACGACACCGTGCTGGCGGCATCACAGATCATCGTGGCCATGCAACAACTGGTCAGCCGCAGGGCTAATCCCTTTCACCCCATGGTGCTCTCCTTTGGGAAGTTTATCGCCGACGGCGCCACCAACGTGATCCCCGGCGTGGTGACCCTCGCAGGCTCCCTGCGCTGCATGCAGGAGGAGGAACGGCACAAGATGCTGCAGCTGATTCCACAGATCGCCACAGACACCGCCGCTGCATATGGATGCAGTTGCGAGGTGGACTTGCCACAGGGCTATCCCTCCGTCATCAGCGACGAGCAGATCACAGGCCACATCAGGGCGCTGACTGCCGATCTTCTGGGAGAGAAAAGGGTCTCGGAGTTCCCGAAAAGAATGACTGCCGATGATTTCGGTTTCTTCTCTCAGCGTTATCGTTGTTGCTACTACCGTTTTGGGGTGGACGGCGACTATAGAAAAACTGGACCACTCCATTCGGGTACCTTTCTCATTGATGAACAGGCACTGAAAACATCTACCGCGCTCCCGGCATGGCTTACTTTAAATTCGTTAAAATAGAATGTAATTCATCCATTCTGTGCTCGTAAAACGATCTTTTGTATTATTTTTGTACAAAACGATCATTTATCGATTGAAAATATACCAAATAAGTAATAAATTAAAAGTTAACTATGGCTCAGCACGAATTAGACGAGTTAGATGAGAAAATCCTCAGGATGATCGTGGAAAACGCACGCGTTCCTTTCCTGGAGGTGGCACGCGCTTGTGACGTCTCGGGAGCTGCTATCCATCAAAGGGTGCAGAAAATGACCACACTTGGTGTCGTAAAGGGATCGGAGTTTGTGGTGGATCCGGAAAAGATCGGGTATGAGACATGTGCCTTCGTGGGCATATTCCTGACCTCTCCCTCCACCTTCGATACGGTAGTGAAAGAACTACAGAAAATACCCGAAGTGGTGGAATGCTACTACACCACGGGACAGTATGACCTGCTGATTAAAGTGTTTGCAAAGAATAACAAGGATCTGCTGCGGATCATCCACTCGCAACTACAACCTCTCGGACTCTCGAGAACGGAAACGCTGATGTGCTTCAAAGATGGATTCCGCAAAAAGCTCCCCATAGACTTTGCTTCACAGCAAGATGATCAATAAACACCGGTGCAGACAAACTGCACCTTTTTTTGAATATATATAGTATGACCACACGTAGAAATTTTATCAGAACTTCGGCAATTGGATTCACCGCATTGGCTCTGAACCCTTCAAGAGCAGCCTCCACGGTGATGGGTAAAACAGGAAAGGAAAACTATGTTTCCAAAAGACCTGCCACGGGCGATCGCCATTTCAAGTCGGCTGCTGTTGAACAAACCATTGCCAGGGTGAAGGCCAAAATAAAAGATCCCAAACTGGCTTGGATGTTCGAAAACTGCTTCCCCAACACACTCGATACCACCGTCAACTTCAGCATGCTGAACGGCAAACCCGACACGTTTGTCATCACGGGCGACATCGATGCCATGTGGCTCCGGGACTCGTCGGCTCAGGTATGGCCCTACCTGCCCCTGACAAAGAACGACGAACAGCTCAAACAGATGATCGCCGGCGTGATCAACAGACAGACAAAGTGCATCCTCATAGATCCCTATGCCAATGCCTTCAACCATGATCCCAAACCCGACAACGAATGGATGAGCGACCGCACGGAGATGACTCCGATGTTGCACGAACGCAAGTGGGAGATCGACTCGCTCGCGTATCCTGTTCGACTGGCATACAACTACTGGAAAACGACCGGCGACACCAAGGTGTTCGATGCCGACTGGACCAAAGCCATGAACAGGGTGATTGAAACATTCAGGGAACAACAGCGCAAAGAGGGTAACGGACCTTATAAATTTCAACGGAAAACAGAACGTCAGCTCGACACGCTGAATAACGACGGATGGGGAAACCCGGTGAATCCGGTGGGACTCATCGTCTCTTCGTTCCGCCCCTCCGACGACGCCACCACCTTCCAGTTCCTGGTGCCCTCAAACCTCTTCGCGGTGACTTCACTGAAGCAGATCGCAGAGATTGCCCAGAAAGTGACCAAAGATGCGGCACTGGCTACAGTAGCATCCACACTGGCCAAAGAGGTACAGGAAGCCATTGAGAAGTATGCCATCGTGCAACACCCCAAATATGGAAAGGTATATGCTTTTGAGGTGGACGGATTTGGAAACGCTTACTTCATGGACGATGCCAACGTACCCAGCTTGCTGGCTATGCCGTACCTCGATTCCATAGACCGCAACGACCCCATCTACCAGAACACACGGAAGATGGTGCTGAGCGCCGACAATCCCTACTTCTTCAAGGGTACAGCCGGAGAAGGCATCGGCGGTCCGCACATCGGCTACGACATGATATGGCCCATGAGCATCATCATGCGCGCACAGACTAGCAGCAGCGACGAGGAAATAAAACATTGCCTCCGCATGCTCCGCAACAGCGACGCCGACACTGGCTTCATGCACGAGTCGTTTCACAAGGATGACCCGGCTAACTTTACCAGAAAATGGTTCGCATGGGTAAACACCCTCTTCGGTGAACTGATTGTGGAACTCGAGACAAAAGGTAAAATGAACCTCGTTAACAGCATCTGATGAATAGAAAAAAATATTTGAAAGCTGCCGCAATGGCACTGTGTGCCTTGTTGGGTACAGCAGAAGTGAAGGGTAAGTCGTTCGACGCGCCGGTGGATTATGTGAACATACTGATGGGGACCCAGTCGGAGTTTGCCCTCTCCAACGGAAACACCTATCCCGCCGTGGCCGTGCCCTGGGGAATGAACTTCTGGACACCCCAGACCCGCAAGATAGGTGACGGTTGGCAGTATGCCTACAACGACAACAAACTGAACGGCTTCAAGCAGACGCACCAGCCCAGCCCCTGGATGAACGACTATGGTCAGTTCTCCATCTTCCCCATGGTGGGACAAATGGAATTCGACCAGGAGAAAAGAGCCAGCTGGTACTCCCACAAGGCTGAAGTGGCCAAACCCTACTATTACAGCGCCTACCTGGCCGATTATGATGTGACCACGGAGATCACGCCCACCACACGGGCGGCCATCTTCCGCTTCACCTTCCCCGAGACCGAAAAGGCCTACGTGCTGCTGGATGCTTTCGACAGAGGCTCTGCCGTGGAGATCATCCCCGAAAAGCAGGCCATCGTGGGATACACCACTCGCAACAGCGGTGGCGTGCCGGATAATTTTAAAAACTACTTCGTGGTGGTCTTCGACAAGCCTTTCCTGCAGCAACATGTGGTGAAAGACAAGAAGATTGTCATGAACGGCACCAAAATGGAGGCAAACCATGCCGGCGCATTCATCGGATTCGCTACCCAAAAGGGAGAGAAGGTGATCGCCCGTGTAGCTTCTTCCTTCATCAGCCCGGAACAGGCATGGCAGAACCTCAAGGAGGTGGAAGGCAAGGATTTTGAACAGGTAAAACAGGAGGGACGTGACGCCTGGAACAGCGTACTGGGCAAAATTGAAGTGCAAGGGGGCAACCTCGACCAGCAACGAACTTTCTACTCCACACTCTATCGCGCTACCTTATTCCCTCGCAAGTTCTACGAGGTGGATGCCTCTGGAAAAATCGTGCATTACAGTCCCTACAACGGGCAAGTGCTCCCCGGGTACCTGTATACCGACACCGGCTTCTGGGATACCTTCCGTGCGCTATTCCCTTTGCTGAACCTGGTCTACCCTTCGGTAAACAGCGAGATTCAGGAGGGACTGGTGAACACCTATAAGGAGAGCGGCTTCCTGCCCGAATGGGCCAGCCCGGGTCACAGGGGTATCATGATTGGCAACAACTCCGCTTCGGTGGTGGCCGACGCCTATCTGAAAGGACTGCGCGGTTATGACATAGAAACACTCTACAAGGCCATGCTTCATGGCACGGAAAATGTGCATCCCAAAGTGAGCTCCACGGGACGCCTCGGACACGAATACTATAACAAGCTGGGTTATGTGCCCTACAACGTGGGCATCAACGAGAATGCAGCACGTACGCTGGAGTATGCCTATGCCGACTGGACAATCTACAAACTGGCCAAAGAATTGAAGCGCCCCAAAAAGGAGATCGACCTCTTTGCCAAAAGAAGCCAGAACTACCGCAACCTCTATTCGAAGGAACACAAACTCATGCGGGGACGCAACGAGGATGGCACATTCCAGTCGCCCTTCAGCCCCACCAAGTGGGGTGACGCCTTCACCGAAGGAAACAGCTGGCACTACACCTGGTCGGTATTCCACGATCCGCAGGGACTGATCGACCTGATGGGGGGCAACAAATCGTTCGTGCAGATGCTCGATTCGGTGTTCAAGATGCCACCGGTATTCGACGACAGCTATTACGGCGGCGTGATTCACGAGATACGGGAGATGCAGATCATGAATATGGGACAGTATGCCCACGGCAACCAGCCTATTCAACACATGATCTACCTCTACAACTATGCCGGTGAGCCCTGGAAAGCGCAATACTGGGCACGCGAGGTGATGGACAAGCTCTACCTGCCCACACCCGACGGCTACTGCGGAGACGAGGACAATGGACAGACCTCGGCCTGGTACGTCTTCTCGGCACTCGGCTTTTATCCGGTTTGTCCCGGTAGCGACGAGTATGTGATCGGCTCACCCCTGTTTGAGAAGATGACCCTTCATCTTGATAATGGGAAAAAAGTGGAGATCAATGCGCCCGGAAACAAGGCAGACACCCGCTACATCAGTAAAATAGAGATCAACGGGAAGGCTTCCTCCAAAAACTATTTCAGGCACAGCGACCTGATGAAGGGGGCCAGGATCGACTTCACCATGTCGGATGAACCCAATAGGAGTAGGGGGACAAAGAAAGAGGACTATCCCTATTCTTTCACCAACGAAAAGTAAAAACGAAAAGTAAAAGAGAACGGTGCTGAATGAATGTGAACCATTTATTTCAGCACCGTTTTTTTGTCGATTTGCACATCCTTCAGCGTCTCGGCCGCGCTTTTTACATTGATAAACAGACCGTACGCATCGAACGGGATCGGAAGGGGCAAATAATAGGGGTTGAATACCCACTCCTTGATCTCTACCTGAGCAATACCCTGATTGACAATACCCAGTTCTTTGGCGGCAGCATAGGAGAGGTCGATGATCCTGTTCCGGTATCGGGGACCCCTGTCGGTGACCTTCACGATCACCTTCTTGTTGTTCTTCGGATTAATCACCTCCAGCAGGGTACCAAAAGGTAACGTGCGGTGGGCACAGGTGAGACTGTCCCGGTGATAAGGAACGCCGCTTGACATTTTTCTTCCCTGAAACCGATGGTTATAAAAGGAAGCATTTCCCGTTTGCTGGGCAAAACAGTCGGTAATAAAGAGACAGAGGCTGGCTACAATAAATAGCAGTGTGATCTTTTTCTTCATCGCTGTAAAGATTTCCGGCTACAAATGAAATAAAAAAATAGAAATAAAAAAAGGAAAGCTGTGATACTTTCCTTTTCGATGGTTGCGGAGGCAAGACTCGAACTTACGACCTTTGGGTTATGAGCCCAACGAGCTACCAACTGCTCCACTCCGCGATATGTTGTTCCTTAATTGGGTTGCAAAGATAGAACTTTATTTTGGAAAAACAAAATATTGGGGAATTTTTTTTATTTGTGACCGAAATAGTGTACATTTGATATAATATTTTTATCGCTATGTCAGATAGTATAGTCATCATCCCTACCTACAACGAGAAGGAGAACATCGAACTGATCATCCGGGCTGTCTATTCCCTGGAGAAGATTTTTCATATACTGGTCATAGACGATGGCTCGCCCGACGGAACCGCTGCCATTGTACAGCGTATGCAGAAAGAGGAGTTTGGCGAGCGGCTTTTTCTGGAGCAACGGAAAGGGAAACAGGGACTGGGTACCGCCTACATACACGGCTTCAAATGGGCCCTTGCACGCTCCTATGACTATGTCTTCGAGATGGATGCCGACTTCTCCCATAACCCTGCGGATTTGCCCAGGCTCTACGCTGCCTGCAGCAATGAGGGTTACGATGTGGCCGTGGGATCGCGCTACGTCACGGGGGTGAATGTGGTAAACTGGCCCATGGGCCGGGTACTGATGTCGTTCTTTGCGTCTAAATATGTGCGATTTGTGACCCGGCTTAACGTAAAAGATACCACGGCTGGCTTTGTCTGTTACCGCAGAAAGGTGCTGGAGACCATACGACTTGATCGGATTAAATTCAAGGGTTATGCTTTCCAGATTGAAATGAAATACTCTGCCTACGTGCTGGGCTTCAAAATCAAGGAAGTGTCGGTGATCTTTGTCAACAGAAAGCTGGGCACATCAAAAATGGATACAAGCATCTTCGGAGAGGCTTTCTTCGGAGTCATCAACCTGCGCTGGCGAAAATTATCCGGAAGAATTAAACCAACCTCTAAAAAATAACCCCACGACATGATCCTGATTCACAAAGCAACCTTCATTAACGAGGGAGCCTCCTATACCGGATCGCTGCTCCTGGAGGGAGAACGCATCGCACGCATCTTCACGGAGGAGGTGCCCGAGAATTTGATGAACGCCTGCAAAGAGGTGATCGACGCAAGGGGCTTATACCTGATCCCCGGCGTGATAGACGATCAGGTGCATTTCCGCGATCCTGGACTTACACACAAGGGCGACCTCTATACCGAAAGCAGGGCTGCAGTGGCTGGGGGTGTCACCTCCTTCATGGAGATGCCCAATACCAACCCGCAGACGGTCACCATGGACGCGCTCGACCGCAAAATGGAGTCGGCCGCTGCCAAATCGGCTGCGAACTTCTCCTTTTATCTGGGAGCCACCAACGACAACATCGCTGAGCTGAAAAAGGTGAACCCCCAAAAAGTGTGCGGTGTAAAGGTCTTCATGGGTGCTTCCACAGGAAACATGCTCGTAGATAACGACAGCACGCTGCGACGTATCTTCGCTGAAGTGGATATCCTCATCGCTACGCATTGTGAGAAGGAGGAGATCATTCGTGCGAACATGGAAAGCTACCGCAAGAAATTGGGTGAGGAGTTGCCCATCGCTATCCATCCGCTCATTCGTAGCGCTGAAGCTTGTTACCGCTCCTCGGCACAGGCCATAGAGCTGGCTGACAAATACGGGACGCGCTTGCATGTGCTACATCTCTCTACGGCCCGGGAAATGGCGCTCTTTAGCGCTGCACCCCTGGAGGAGAAGAAGATTACGGCCGAAGTGTGCGTGCACCATCTCTGGTTTTCCGATCAGGATTACGAACGGCTGGGGGCGCGCATCAAATGGAACCCTGCGATTAAAAGCGAAGCCGACAGAGAGGCACTGCGCCAGGCGCTCACTACGGGGAAACTCGACGTGGTGGCCACAGACCATGCCCCACATTTGTTGAGCGAGAAGGAGGGTGGCGCAATGAAAGCAGCCTCGGGGGGACCGTTGGTGCAACATTCACTGCAGGTCATGCTCCAGCTGGCCGAAAATGGAATCCTCACCAGGGAGCAAGTCGTGGAGAAGATGTGTCATGCCCCGGCACGCCTCTACCGAATACGGGAGAGGGGGTTCATCAGGGAGGGTTATTTTGCAGACCTGGTGCTGGTGGATCCGGCAAAACCTTATACCGTCACCTCACAGAACATCCTTTACAAATGCGGCTGGTCGCCCTTCGAAGGTGAGACCTTCGGCGCCACGGTGGTGAAAACATTCGTGAACGGGCAGCTGCTCTGGGATGGGAAGAACGTGACCGACAGTATCTTTGGCTCGCCCCTCGCGTTCGACAGATGAAAATAGAACCAGGGGTTGGGAGTGCCGATTAATTTGTCTACTTTTGCATCAAAAATTAATAAAACCTTCACGAGTGAGATTCTTGTTTACAGTTCAGGGAGAGGGCAGAGGTCACTTCACACAGGCGTTATCCCTGGCTGCCATGCTTCGTTCACACGGACACGAGGTGGTGGCTGTGCTGGTCGGGAAAAGCGACTCCAGGGAGATTCCTTCCTTCTTTATGGACAAAATAGGTGCCCCGGTCGCTGCGTTTCACAGTCCCAACTTTACCTCTTTTTACAAGCAGAAGCGGCCCAACATCTTCATGAGTGTCATCAACAATTTCTCGCGCCCCTTCATCTTCCGAAAGAGCCTCCTTTTTATCAGACAGCAGATAGAGAATTACCAACCCGACAAGGTGATCAACTTCTATGAGATGATCACCGGCATGGCGTATGGCATCTACCGGTTCGATAAAAAAATGGGCGTGCAGATGATCTCGGTGGCACACCAATATGTGCTGATGAATCCGAACTACAAAACTACGGCCGAGCAGGACATGAAGTTTTACCTGCTGCGGATGCTCTCCATCATCACTTCAAACCGGGCAGAAAAGATCCTTGCGCTTTCCTTCAGGGATATGCCGGGATCGAAGGAAAAGAGGATTGTGACGGTACCGCCTTTGTTGCGCTCAGAGGTGTTTGAAACCACTCCGGTGGAAGGAGACTACATTCATGGCTACATGCTGAATGCTGGCTATTTCGATGAGGTGAAGGCCTGGCACGATAGTCACCCCGATGTTCCGTTGCGCTTTTTCTGGGATAAGAAGGATACGGAGGAGGTGACGCAGGTCGATGACAACTTTACCCTCCATCGGTTGAACGACAAACAATTCCTGCAGAGCATGGCCGGCTGTATGGGGTATGCCACCACCTCGGGTTTTGAGTCGCTCTGCGAAGCGCTATACTACCGCAAACCGGTGCTCATGGTGCCGGTGCATGTGGAGCAGGAGTTCAATGCTTACGATGCGGGTCTCTCGGGTGTGGGCATCGCGGCAAAAAAGTTCAAACTCAGTAAGCTGATTCAATTTATACCTACCTATGCGCCCGATACCCACTTCAGGGAGTGGGTGCACCAAGCCGAAGATCGCTTTATGAAAGAGATCTGTGGCGACTACAATCCTACGGAATCGCGGTAAAAATCCAACGCTTCAAAAAAGAGTTCCTTGTCGGCCGTCTGGTCGATGCGCACATTCCCTACTTCCGATAACAGGGTGAAATTAATGAGGCCGCCCACATTTTTCTTGTCGTGCCGGGTGATCTCATAGAGTGCTTCGTAATGGTCACACGTGATCGGAAAGGCTCCGTAATGTTGCTGGATGTAACGGACCGTCTTCAGCAACTTCTCTTTGGGAAAACCACAAATGCGGTGCGACAGGTAGAGCTCCACAATCATCCCCCAGGCTACAGCATAGCCGTGCGGTATGGGGTTGCCACTCTCCATGGCAAAGCTCTCGAATGCGTGGCCCGTGGTGTGCCCCAGGTTCAGCGCCTTGCGGATATCTTTCTCAAACGGGTCCTTCTCCACAATGCCACGCTTGATGCCCACAGAACGAAAAAGCAACTCATTCAGCTGGTTGTAGTCGACCACATCGAGGGGGAAGGAGAGCAGCTTCTCCCAGTCTGCCGCAGAGTGAATGAGTGCATGCTTGATCATCTCGGCATATCCCGATCGGATGGCTCGCTCGTCGAGCGTATGGAAAAAGTCGGTCGTGATGATCACATACTCCGACGGATAGAAGGAGCCGATCTCATTTTTGTATCCTCCGAAGTTGATGCCGGTCTTTCCGCCCACAGCCGCATCCACGGCACCCAGCAGCGTGGTAGGGATGTTGACATACTTAATGCCCCGCTTGAAGGTGGCCGCCGCAAAGCCCCCCAGGTCGGTAACCATGCCCCCTCCCAGGTTCACCAGCAGCGAGTGACGGGTAGCCCCGTTTTGGGTGAGCTGTAGCCATACTTTACTCAAACTTTCGAGGGTCTTGTGAATGTCATCGGCGGGGATGATGATCTCCGTTGCTTCGCCGATGAGGGGTATGCCGGCAAGCAAGGGCAGACAATGCCGGTGGGTATGTTCGTCCGTCAATAGAAAAAGCTTGTCGTGCCGGATACGGCGCAAGGTCTTCTCAATGTCGGAAACGGGTTGACTGCTTTTGATGATCTGTTGCATAGTGTTGAATTCAAAGGGGTGAATCTTGTCGTTGCTTGTTGGCATCGAGAGCTTTGTAGATCTCGTCCTGTACGCGCTCCCTGATCTTGAGTGTGGAGAACCGGTTGGGTGTGCGGGAGGGGTTCACCCTGTTCGAGAGAAAAATATAAATCATGTTGTTTGTCGGGTCCATCCAAATGCTGGTACCGGTGAAGCCGGTGTGTCCATAAACCTCCACGGGTGTGGAAGGACTGGTGGGACTGGCTTCGCTGTTGCCGGGATCGGGCTTGTCGAACCCCAGACCGCGGCGGCTCACACTGCTCCGGGTGGTGGTGAAGAGCTTCACAGTCTCTTCGCTCAGCAGGCGCTCCCCGCCATATACACCACCGTTGAGCCACATCTGGCCGAGCTTGGCCAGGTCACCGGCTGTGGAGAACAGGCCCGCGTTACCCGATATGCCACCAAAGAGGGCCGCACCCTCGTCATGCACGTACCCCCGGATATGTTGCTTGCGAAAGAAGGGATCATCCTCGGTGGGGGAGATCAGGTCGACTGAAAAATAGCGCAATGGCTGAAAGGTGGTGGTGACGGCACCCAGCTTACGGTAGAACTGTGCTTTCACATAGCTGTCGAGATCTGTTTGGGTGAGTTGCTCCACAGCCTCCTTCAACAGCATGAAGTTGAGACAGCTGTAGGTGTATTTTCTATTTTTTTGCAGCGGTGAGGCAATCACATCGCGCAGCAGCACATCGTGCATCTGTTTGCTGGCGTAGAGCTTTTCGGCTACGGGCAGAGGAAACTGCGCCGAGGAGTCGGGGGAAATCAGCGCAGGCAAAAAGCGATAGTCGGTGCGTCCCCAGGCACCCGCATAACGCACGTGGTAGGTGTTGGAGCGTTTTCCAAAGAGTGCTCCCTTGTAGCTGTCGGGATCGATGGCTGAGGTGTAATAGGGAATGAAGGAAGTGATACCCGACTCATGCAAGAGGAGGGAGCGTAGGGGTATCTTTGCTTTGTCGCTGCGTCTTGTCTCGTGCACAAACTTGTCGATGGGATCCATCAGGGCCAGCTTCTGCTCGTCAAAAAGTTTCATGACTGCAGGGAGCGTGGCTGCGACCTTGGTTACCGAGGCCAGGTCGTAGAGGGTCTCGCCGGTTACTTCCGCGCTGTGACCGTAACTGTAATGGCCAAACTCCTTTTCGTAGATGATCACCCCATCTTTGGCCACCAGTATCTGGCAACCGGGATAGGCCCGCTGACGGATGCCCTCCATCGCAATGGGGTCGATCCCGGAAAAGTACTCCGAAGCAATGCCCACTTCCTCGGGAGATGCATAACCCAGCCGTGTTTTCGGGGTGTTGAGGCCGCTCCCCGCAGGAAAGAGGGTGGTGCTCACCGGAAGCCTGCCCCCCAGTGCGATTCCGCCAAAGATGCCCTGCGCGGCACTCATCTGCGCAAACGGGGTGTTGTCGTAGGCCAGCATTACAGCGCCCGCTGTACCGATGACCTGCTTGTAGCGGTCGGTATCATAGGGCAGGGTGAAGAACACCACAATGGCGGGGGTGTCACCGATGAGTTTCTGCAGGGAGGCCGAATCGGCCGCCTCGCTGTGGTGAAGTGAGACAATGAGCAGGTCGTGTACTTTCAGTTCGTTCTCTTCCAAAAACTTTTCGGCATTTTTTGCCTGATAAGTCTGCACGATACTGTACTTCTTCAGATATTGCTGAAAGGTGTTGTCGGCTGAAGCGCCCAGTGCCACGGAGGCTATCCGCACGGTATCGAGTCCCTGCAACGGCAGCAGCGCGTGCTGGTTCTTCAGCAACGTTGTGGCGTGGTTGTAAATCTTTCGTTGCAGCCAGCCCGTGCGGGGTGTTTGCACACGCTGGTGAATGGTGCTGCTCCGGATGGGCGTGAAGTGGTGTGCTCCGAGGATATATTTGTAGGAGAGTATCTTTCGTACTTTCTTTTCGAGGAGGGTGGCGGGTAGGGTGCCGTTGTTCACGGCGTCAAGGACCGACGCAAAGGCTTTCTGCTGGTTGCTTACCCCCAGAATCACATCGTTCCCTGCCAGCAGCGCCCGTACGCTGGCCTCGGGCTGATTGGCCACTCCCTTCATGTTCATGCCGTCGGTAAAGGTGAGCCCTGCAAAGCCCATCTCCTCCTTCAGCAGATTCACGCCGATGGCCGGAGAGAGTGAGGCTGGCAATCCTTTGGTTTTCAAATGGGGCACATTCAGGTGTCCCGACATGATGCCCGAAAGGCCTGCATTCACATATTCCCGGAAGGGGTAGAGCTCCACCTCCTCCAGCCGCTCGCGGTTATGGGCGATGGTGGGCAGTGTTTTGTGGGAGTCGTCGGTGGTGTCGCCGTGTCCGGGGAAATGCTTGGCTACGGCCATCACCCCGTTGGATTCCAGTCCACGGGCGAAGGCGATGCCCTGCCGGGCCACGTTCGACGGATTCTCCCCATAGGAGCGGGTACCTATCACTGGATTGTCGGGGTTGGTATGGACGTCGATGGAGGGGGCAAAGTTCACATGGATGCCCATCTCCCGGCACTGCCTGGCGACCTCCTTGCCATACAGGGTGAGGAGCGAGTCGTCGGTGATGGCGCCAACGATGATGTTCCGGGGAAAGTGGGGTGCATCGGTCAACCGCATTGACAGGCCCCACTCACCGTCGACGGCGATCAGCAACGGTACCTCCGATAGGGATTGTGCGTAGTTGGTGATCTGGGCTTGCTCTGCCAGGATGCCCTTGGAAAAGAGGAGGCCGCCCACTTTTTGGTTGCTGATGTACCCTGATATCTTCGATTTCCAGCTGGCGTTGGGTTCGGCAATCGGCATAAAGAGTTGTCCCACTTTCTGCTCCTGCGTGAGGGTAAGGTAAACCGAGTCCACCCATCGGCTCATTGCTGCCTGGTCGGCTTGCCGATAGAGTTGTGGTACCACCTGTGCGGAGGTGGTATAGATAAAAATGGATAGGATGCTGATGAACTGGATTCTTTTCTTTACACGCATGTTGTCTTTCTCCCTTTTCACTTGCTCATTTCATCTGCTCCAGAGTGAGATCCATTCTGCCTGCATACGCCCCGCGACCGTTAGTCTGGTAAATCGTCACCGGCTTGTTGTCCAGGTTTAGGCGCTCCGTCGGCTCTTGCAGGTAAGTGTGACTGTGACCGCCAATGATGAGGTCGATGTGGCGGGACGATTCGGCCAGGTTGAGGTCTTTTTCATACCCCAGGTGAGAGAGGCAGACGACCAGGTCGCACTTGTACTCCCGACGCAACTTGGAGGCCAGTTCGTTGGCCGTCTTTATCGGATCGTTGTATTTCATCCCTTCATAATTGGCCGTGGCAATGAGTCCCCTCGGCTGAATGTTGAGGCCAATGACACCGATGCGCAATTTTCCTTTCTTCAGGATCAGGTAGGGCTTAATGAGGCCGGCAAGGGGGGTATCGGAAAAATCGTAGTTGCTCGACACGAAGGGAAAGGTGGCCAGCCGGACCACCTTCTCCAGCACTTTCAGGCCATAGTCAAATTCATGATTACCCAACGTGACTGCATCGTAGCGCATCATGTTCATCGCCTTCACTTCCACCTCTCCCTTGAAAAGGTTGAAGTAAGGGGTGCCCTGCAGGAAGTCACCTGCATCGAACAGGAGCACCTGCTTGTTCTCCTCGCGCACCTGATTGATATAGGTTGCACGACGGACAACACCACCTAGGTCGGGTGCCGACCTGTCGGTTGGAGGAAGGGGTTCAATGCGACTGTGGGTGTCGTTTGTGTGCAGGATTACCAGCGCCTCTTGTGCTGTGAGTGTCGTGTGGCAAAGAATGAAGAGGGTGACCACCAGGCAGGAAAGCATTCTGTTCATCGGAAATGGGTGTTATTTGTGAATGATGATGCGCCCGTCGAGGGTGGAGACGACCTCATTGCCGCGGCGTGTTTGTTCTTTGACGTGGTCTATCATGATGTCACGCAGTGTGACACCAGTATCTGTGCGGGAGAGTGCATTGCGGAAGGCAGACATGTTGTCGTTGCCTTCAGCGAGATAATCGAGTGTGACCACCTGGTAGACTTTTTCCTCGTCGATGGGTTTGCCATCGAGGGTGACACTTTGTACTTTTCCCTCACGGGCCACAAGCTTCACATTCGAGGAGATGCCGGCACCGCCAATGCGGGCATAGGCATCGAATATTTTTTTCAGATCGCTTCCCTTCAGCTTCAGGAAGGTGATGGCGTTGTCGAACGAATAGATCTCGTACAGGTTGCCCACGGTGATCTTACCCTTGGGCAGAGTGGCCCTGTGGCCATGTACATTCATCACTCCCACATCGGCACCCTGGGGCAGATGCTCGTCGCCATAGGCTTTCATCACGTCGGAGGTGAGGTTGGTGAGCAGGCTCTCCGGTCGCTTGTAGTCCATAAATTGTGCCGAGTGCCCGATCACCACATTCATCTCCCGGTCGAGACCCGTCTTGTAGGACTGCACCAGAGCCTGCATCTGTGGATGAGGATGTGCATCGTACGTAGCATCCATTGCTACAATGGTACCCGATATATGGGTCACGTTATAAGGTTGTTTACAGGAAAGCAGCAAAATTGCCAGACAGACAACCGGAATGATTTTTCTTTGCATGTTGTGTAGATATGAAAGCCTGAACCCTTTTAGAAAGCCAAAAATAACTATTTTTACCGGGACAGACAATAAGGGCTTCATAAATAAACATTAAATAATATTTTTGTGTGGTAGTTTTGGGAATAATTGTTACCTTTGCATCCGCTTTGCGTAATCTCTGTCGGCACGTTATCGGCATATTGCGTTCAAACAGGTTAATTATTAACATAAAGCTTTAGAAAAGATGGATTTATTAAAAATTGCAGAAGCCGCTTTCGCAAAAGAAAAGAAGGAGTTTCCTGCTTTTAGGAGTGGCGATACCATCACGGTTGCTTATCGCATTGCGGAAGGTAACAAGGAGCGTATACAGCAGTATCGCGGGGTGGTGATCAAGATTTCCGGTCACGGAGACGCAAAGCGTTTCACCGTGCGCAAGATGTCGGATAACATCGGTGTGGAACGTATTTTCCCCATGAATTCCCCCTTCATTGAAGACATTACGCTCAACAGTGCAGGAAAGGTGCGCAGAACAAAACTTTATTACCTGCGAAGCCTGCGTGGAAAAGCTGCCCGCATCAAGAAAAAAATGTATTAAGCAGCATTGCAGAAGAGATAAAAAAACTCCGGCATATTTGCCGGAGTTTTTTTGTGCTTAGCCCCTACCAGTGGAACTGTCTTCGTTTCTTGCCTTTCTTCTTCATTTTTTCTATTTTTGTGTTGTTATTCTATCTTACACAGCGTAAAACAGCATCATGCTCCACAAAACCGAAGGCATTGTGTTGGGCACTTCGCCTTACAACGACATCTATAGCATCGCGCAGGTGTTTACCCGCGACTTTGGCAGGGTCTCTTACCTGCTTCCCCGCGCGCATGGCAAAAAGGCGAAAATAAAAACCTCGCTTTTCTTCCCGCTGTCGGTGTTGAACCTGGAGGTGGAGCACCTGCCGCTGCGGGACCTGCACCGGTTGAAGGAGGCGGAAAGGCAGTTCCCGCTGCAGGATCTCTGCTCTCACATGAGTAAGGTGTCGCTGGCCTTCTTCCTTTCGGAGTTCCTGTCGCGTGTGCTCCGTGAGTCGGGGAACAATGAACCTACCTACTTCTTTGTGAAGAACTCAATAGAGACGCTGGAGGCCACCGAGAGGGGGCTGGGCAACTTTCACCTGGCGTTCTTGTTTGGACTGACCCGCTTCATGGGTATTTATCCGAATGTGGAGTGGAACGGGAAACACCGTTTTTTTGATCTGATGCAGGGGGAGTTTGTGCAGCACATGCCGATGCATAGCCACTATCTGAACAGTCGCGAGAGCGATTTCCTGGTGCTCCTCCGGCGCATGAATTACGGCAACATGCATCTCTTTCGTCTGTCGCGCAACGACCGTAATAGGATTCTGGATTACCTACTCGACTTTTACCGGTTGCATATCTATGACTTTCCGGTACTGAAATCTGTCGACATCCTGCGTGAGCTGGCTTGAAAGAACATCAAGCTACTGTCTGGCACAGCAGGTCAGTAGTAGGTCAGTAGCAGGTCAGTAGTAGGTCACAACCGGTCAGCAACCAGTCAGCATTAAGTCATTATTCTGTCAGCATCCTCTCATCCATAGACCCGGAAAACAATCACCCTCCCGGATGACTCCACCGTGAAGCGGTCGCCAAGCGACTCGTTGAGGGTGCCCTGCCACCAGTTGGTCAGTATCCGTTTGGTGAGGGGGTATTTCAGGTTGTGCGTGGTCACGGCGGCAGAGTCAATGGGGAAGAGGGAGACCTGCTGCCCCCTGTGGCTGGAAAATTCAACGGTGCCCCGCATGGGAGTAAAGACACCATAATTGGTCACCATCATCACCGTGGCTTCCTCCATATAGTCGGCTAACAGTGAGATATTTCCCAAAGTGTGGTCCTCGCGGTAACCGGTGCCCCCTACAATTGCAATCTCTCTTCGTCCGTTTTGTATGCAGAATTGTACCGACTTGGTGAGGTCGTTGCTCTCCTGATCGGCATTGGAATGCAGGATGTGCGCATAAAGAAGTTTGTTCTCCGCGGAGATGGAGTCGCAGTCGCCTACAATCGCATCGGGCTTGCCACCACGGGCGATGAAGTCGTTGGCCGCACCGTCGGTGCAGACAAGATAGTCCGCTTCTTCAATGAGAGAAAGCGGCAGAGCGTGATCGGGAAAGCGACCGTTGGCAAGGATGACCGTGGGCACTGCAGGCAAATTTTCCATAGGGTTTCTGTGTATGAACGGGGCAAAGATACAAAAGAAGCGGCAAAAATTGCCGCTTCTCCAGTTTGGAAGATTTTTTATATCATGCTGTTAATGTTTCTTCCAGAGCAATGGATTTCGGGAAAAGAATGTTGTTTTCAAGGTGGATATGCCGGTGCAGATCCTCCTCGAATTCTTTCAGCAGGCTCAGTGTCACCCGATAGGTGTTGCAGGCATCTTCGGGAGGTGCATAGTCGCCAGTGAGCTCGCTGATGATGCTGAAACGCTCTCCTTCTGCCTCGTGCTCGTGCTCCATCTGGTGAACCATGGCTGTTGCCGTGCCTCTTTTGGTCTCAGGAAGCTTTTCCTTAGAGAGTTGCGTTTTTACCAGTTGCCTGATATGCGGAAAAAGCATCAGCTCCTCCTTTCGGAGGTGTGCCGTGAGGTCGCCCGCCGACTCGAGAAATAGTTTTTCCACGACAGCCAGCTCAGGATGACGTTCCCCGTGTACCCGGACAATCTTATTCAGATAAGGAGTGATCTCGGGGATCTTGGTTTCGATGTAGCGATGGTGCGTTTTTTCAATGTAGTCGGCCAGCAGGTCGAGAGGAAACGCTTTGAAGTCGATCTCGCCGCCCTCCTGTTTGTTTACCACGGAGAGCAGCTCCTCGATGAGCATTCCTTCGTCCAGACTTTTGTCACGACTTGCATCGGCAATGGTTCTGTTGCCATTGCAGCAGAAATCGATGCGGTATTTTTTGAAAATAGAAGCGGCCTTGTAGTTCTCCGCCACAATTTTTCCGACGATGCTTTGGTTGTTGATGTCCATAATACTGAGGAATTTGAAGGGGTGCTGTCGGCAGGGATTTGCTGCGACAGCAGCACCCGGGGTGAATGATTGTAAAGTGCCTACGGTTTTTCCGTGGGTCTCTTTTTCTTTTTGATGGTGAGTTTGTATACAAACCAGAACAGGGTGAGCGTGCCGATGGCGAAGATGGTGTCACCGAAGATACGCATCCACTTGAAGAAGCTGACAAGCGGCTGCTGCATGAACTCGGCTGAGCGAGCGTACCACATGCCTTCGTTTACGCTGGCGACGGTCTGCATCAACCCTACCGGGAGAAGGCTCAACACCACCATCAACAGGAGGCCGATGTTGAGTGACCAGAAGGTGAACGAAATGAGCTTGTTGTTCCATTTTTGTTTGCGGTACATGCTGCGCAACACAAATAGGATGAGGCCGATTCCAAGCATGCCGTATACTCCGAAGAGGGCAGCATGTCCATGTACAGGCGTGGTGTTCAGTCCTTGCATGTAATAAAGTGCGATGGGGGGATTGATGATAAAACCGAAGATGCCTGCTCCCAGGAAGTTCCAGAATGAGACGGATAGCAGAAAGAAAATGGGCCACTTATAGTCTTTGAGCCATTCGGTGGACTTGCTCATGCGGTAGTTGTGGTAGGCCTCAAAGCCGATCAGGATCAGCGGCACTACCTCCAGCGCACTGAAGGTGGCTCCCACCGCCATTACACCCGTGGGTGTGCCGGTAAAATAGAGATGATGGAACGTGCCGAGGATACCACCAGTGAGGAAGATGACTGTGGCAAAGAGCACGTTGTTGGTGGCCGAGCGGATACCAAGTAGTCCCATGCGGGTAAAGAGGAAGGCGGCAACCACGGTGGCGAAGACCTCAAAGAATCCTTCTACCCAGAGGTGCACAACCCACCAGCGCCAGTATTCGGCGACGGCGAGGTTGGTTGTCCGTCCCCACATCAGTCCGGCGGCATAGAACATTGCAATGGCAGCACAGGAGATGAGGAAGAGAATCAGCAGTCCTTTTTCCGATGTGCCCTTTTTGATGATCGGCAGAATGGGCCTGATCATCAGCGCAAGCCACAGGAAAAGCCCTACTATCAGTAGCAGCTGCCAGAAACGGCCCAAGTCGACATATTCATAACCCTGATGTCCGAACCAGAAGTTGTTGACCAGATCGAGTCGTTGCATCACACCAAACCACTGTCCGATCAGCGACCCACCCACCACGATAAGCAAGGCGATAAACAGCACGTTCACCCCTAGCTTTTGGTATTTGGGATCTTTGCCGTTCAGTGAGGGGGCAATATACAACCCGGTGGCCAGCCATGCGGTGGCTATCCAGAAGATGGCCAGTTGCACATGCCAGGTGCGGGTGATGGAGTAGGGGATGATGCCGGTGATGTCTAGACCGTAGAAGCCACCACCCTCCACGCCGTAGTGGGCTGTGATGACGCCCAGCAGCACCTGTGCCAGGATGAGCAGGTTCACCACCCAGAAGTATTTCTTTACTGCCCACATCGATGGGGTGACAGTCTGGTTCATGAGGGGATCCTCCATGGGCCTCAATAACTCCTCTTGGCGGGTGCGGGCCTGTACGAAGATCATGATGCCGATGCCGAGCAGCAGCATGATGATGCTGAAGCCGGTCCACAATATCAGGTCGCTGGTGGGCACGTTGCCGATCTGCTCATCGGGTGGCCAGTTGTGGGTGTAGGTAATATCGTCGCCGGGGCGGTTGGTCACGCAAGCCCAGGAAGCCCAAAAGAAAAATTGGGACATCTTGTCCATGCGCTCCTCCGTTTTGATGCTATTCTTCGCAATGGCATAGGCGTCGCGGAGTTCATCGAGTGAAGGATCATCCATAAACAGGCCGGCATAGTGTGTTTTGATGAAGAGAAAGGCTTCGTAGCGCTCAGAGGTGATGACCAGCGTGCGTGAAGCGGCATCGTAGGTGTTCTCCCGCAGGAAGATCTGAAGCCTGCTCTCCAGCGTAGCCTGCTCCACAGGCGTCAATTTGTCGAAGGGAGCGCCATGGGTCTCCTGCGACCACTTGTCCAGCAGAAACTGGGCCTCGCGATGAAGATAGTCGGCTGTCCAGTCGGGTGCCACATAGGCACCATGTCCCCAGACAGTGCCGATCTCCTGTCCTCCAATACTCTGCCAGATGTTCTGGCCATCCTTTATATCACTTCCGGTAAACAACAGGTTTCCTGTCTCATCGACCACCTTTTCAGGTACCGGAGGTGCCTGCTGATAAATCTGGTTGCCGTAATAGAGTAATACGGCAAAAGATAAAACGATCACTGCTGTCAGTGCAATCCATAACTTCTTTTGTGACATACCGTTTCATTGTTTAAAGGTGAAAAATCGTCGCTTTTATTTAATCCAAAAAAATTACCGCATTAATAGGGATACTTCATTTTTTAATCCCATTGCAAGCTCATATACGGTGGCTTGTTGCAACACATCCATCATCTCCCTCCGCACGGGTTCCACCGCGTGATGCATGGGACAGGGGTGTCCTTCATCACATATCCCCAACCCCAGTACACAATCTTCAAAAAAATCATCTCCTTCAATTGCCCGCACGATATCGGCAATGGTGATAACATGAAGCCGTTCCTGGCTGATTTCGAATCCTCCGTGCGGACCGGTGTAGGAGTCAATGATACCATGCCGGGATAAAGTACCCAGTACCTTTCCGGTAAATGCTTCGGGTGAACCAATCTGCTGCACGATGTCACTCATCTTGGAGCGAACTTTCCGGAGCGATTGTCCGGCAATATAGAGCACCGCTTTGATGCCGTATTCACAGGTTTTTGAAAACATCTTCTTTTTCTCTTCGTTGTTTTTTTTACGGGAACATTTGGTGGGGGCATCACGCGAAAAATGCTCCTCTGACGCTCTTGTTCCCTGTACTTTTTTGGGCGTTATGGTGACAAAGATATGTATATTTTTTTATTTCAGACAAAAAAGTCTTTAATTATTTATTACATTCTTTCCTTTTGTCTGATAAGTAGTTGAAATAATTGCTTCTTGCTATTTCGGGTAAAATATTAATAAAGCTTAAATTTTAATCTGCTTCAAACAATCGCTTCCAACAACTGTTGTTAAGTAGATTCATTCTAATTTAATAAAAAAACATCCAAAGAATATAGATTAAGGAAGTTGCTATGGCGAAAACAAATTCAAAAAAAGTGACGGATATTTCCAATGAAAAATTACTGGAGATGTATCGGGCTATGCTTGATATCCGTAATTTCGATAACAAGGTAAACCGTCTGGTTAAAAGGGGTGTAGTGCCTGGTATGACCCATTTCTCGATCGGCGAGGAAGCTGCCAATGTGGGAGCTGTTGCCGCACTGGAGAAAGGAGTCGACCTGATCACGTCCAATCACAGGGGTCATGGTCAGAGTATTGCGCTGGGAATCGACCTCAACGAGATGATGGCCGAAATTATGGGTAAAGCAACCGGAACCTGCAAAGGCAAAGGGGGGTCGATGCACATTGCCGACCTCGGCGGGGGTAACCTTGGAGCCAATGGCATTGTGGGCGGTGGCATGGGTATGGCTATTGGTGCTGCACTCACCCAAAAAATAAAGAAAACAGGCAAGATTGTTGTTTGCTTCTTCGGCGATGGAGCTGTCAATGAGGGTACCTTTCATGAAACCCTGAACCTGGCGTCGGTCTGGAAACTTCCGGTAATTTTTTACTCCATCAACAACATGTATGGTATCAGCACACCCATCAGCAGCGTGATTAACATCGATTACAACTATCGACGTGCAGCTTCCTACGGCATTCCGGGACATTTTATTGAAGATGGGAACGACCTGATGGCGGTATATGATAAGTTTAAGGAGATCGTGCAATATGTGCGGGAGGGCAACGGACCTGTATTGGTAGAGTCCATTACCTATCGTTATCTGGGGCATTCCACTTCCGATCCGGGTAAATATCGTACCAAGGAGGAAGTAGATGAGTGGAAGAAGAAGGATCCGATACCCCGTTTCGAGCAATATCTATTGGATAATAAACTGGCTACAAAGGAAGAAATTGAAGCTGTAGAGAAAGCCTCGGAAGATGCCGTGGAGGAATCGGTTAAGTTTGCTTTAAGCAGCCCCGAGCCCACACTGGAGTCGGCTTTTGAGGATATTTTTGCACCCTGACCACACAGTGTAAATTCAAAAAACAGAAAGAATGATCCGGAAAGGGTCTCAAAGAATTTAAAACAGCTCAGAAATAGTTAGATGGAAAAAGAAACAAAATTAATATCGGTGCGTGATGCCATCATCATGGCAATGTCGGAAGAGATGCGGCGGGATGAGAACGTGTTCCTGATGGGAGAAGATGTGGGTATTTTTGGTGGCGACTTTGGCACATCCGTGGGTATGCTGGAGGAGTTTGGCAAAGAACGGGTACGCGATACGCCCATCTCGGAGAACGCCATCTCGGGAGCAGCAATTGGTGCTGCCATGACAGGCCTTCGCCCCATTGTGGATGTTACCTTTATGGATTTCATCGTCTATATGATGGACAATATTGTGAATCAGGCAGCCAAAACAAGATACATGTTCGGCGGAAAGGGCCAGATACCGGTCGTGTTCCGTGCTGCTGCTGGAGGTGGCGTGGGCTCTGCTGCCCAGCACTCTCAGTCGCTCGAAGCCTGGTTTACCCATATCCCCGGGTTGAAGGTAATTGCCCCGGGCACACCTGCCGACGTGAAGGGATTGCTCAAAGCGGCCATCCGGGATAACAATCCGGTTATCTTCCTTGAGTACAAAGCCCAGTATAACATGAAGGGGGAGGTGCCTCTTGATCCCGACTTCGTACTGCCCATTGGTAAGGCGGATATCAAAAGAGAAGGAAAAGATGTGACGGTGGTCACCTACGGACGTATGCTGGAACGTGTGATGAAGGCAGCCGAAGAGGTACATGAAGCCGAAGGTGTGGAGGTGGAAGTGGTGGATTTGAGAACGCTTGCGCCGCTGGATAAGGATACCGTGATTCAGTCGGTGAAGAAAACCGGCAAAGTGCTTTTGGTCAACGATGCCCACAAAACGAGCGGTTTCATTGGCGAGGTGGCAGCTGTCATTGCTGAGAGCGAAGCATTCGACTATCTCGATGGCCGGATACTGCGGCTAGCCGGAGAAGATGTGCCCATCCCATACAACCAAACGCTGGAGACAGCCATGATCCCGAGTGTGGAACGCATCCGGAAATATATCCTCAGATTAGTCAATAACCGATAAAAACTGAGCGAATGGAAGATAGAAAGTTGAGGGCAACGCCCGCAGCAAGAACACTGGCGAGACGACTGGGTGTGGATCTGCTGAGTGTGATCGGCACCGGTTACAAGGGACGCATCCAGAAGGATGATGTCGCCGGCTTCAATTATGAAGATAAAACCCATATTTCTCCGCTTGCACAACGCATTGCCGATCTACACCAAATCGATCTGAAAGGGGTGGTCGGAACAGGCTATCGCAACAAGATCATGAAGGATGATGTGCTACAGCTGATAGATGATCAGGAAATCAAGTCGCGTTTTATGCTCGATGATTACGGCTATCATATGGTGTCTCCATCACCGCAGGTTGCGAAAGCAGCTCCAGACAGACCGGCTGCAGCTTCTGTGAAGACACCGGAGCCGGTGCAGGAACCGGCAGCTGCAGGTGATTCCGAAACGGTGCCAATGACGCAGATGCGCAAGATTATATCCAAGCGCATGTCGGAAAGCTTCTTTGGTGCGCCTACCTTTATACAAACCTGGGAGATCGACATGACCGAGTTGCTTGCACTGCGCAAGCGACTACTTGCTCCTATCATGGAGAAGACCGGAAAGAAGGTGACGGTGACCGACCTGATTTCGATGGCCGTGATCAAGACCTTGCCGAAACATAAATATATCAACGCGAGCCTGAACAAGGATGCTACCGAGATCACCTTTCACAACTATGTGAACCTGGGTATGGCGGTGGGTCTGGATGAGGGATTGTTGGTGCCGGTAGTAAAGGGAGCCGACAAAATGTCGCTGAGCGAGTTCGTGGTGGCCATGAAGGACCTCACCGAGCGAACCTTCGCGAAGAAGCTGCTGCCGGACGAACAAGCGGGAAGTACCTTTACCATCAGCAACCTGGGGATGTATGGCGTGGATGAGTTCACTGCCATCATCAATCAGCCCAATTCGGCCATTCTGAGTGTCTCCTCCACCCAGCAGCGGGCGGTGCCCCGGGATGGTCAAATTGTGATCCGTCCCATCATGAAGGTGAGCCTCACAGCCGACCATCGGGTGATTGACGGACTCACGGGAGCGAAATTTATGACCGATCTGAAAGCGGCCATGGAAGATCCATTGACACTGTTTATTTAATGAGCCAATGTGCCAATAAGCCAATGTGCCAATGAGCTAATGTGCCAATGAGCCAATGTGATAATAAATAGAGCTGAAAGCTGACCGCTAAAACAGACCGCTAAAAACTTAAAAAAATAGAAACAAAAAGATATGGCTTTTGAAATAATCATGCCCAAAGCAGGTATCGACATGACCGAAGGGCAAATTGTGAAATGGTTGAAAAAAGAGGGTGATCCGGTGAAGGAAGGCGAGGTTATCCTGGAGATTATGACCGATAAGACCAGCATGGAGATTGAAGCAGAGGCTTCGGGAGTTTTGCTGAAAATTGTCCATCACGACGATGAAACCGTGCCGGTTACGACCGTCATTGGTTATATAGGAAATGAAAATGAATCGATCGACACTTTGATGCCCGAAGAGTTTGAAGATACGGGCGAGGAAGAAAGTGAAGAGGATAAACGGATGATCCGCCTTGAAGACAGTTACCATGTGGCGGTCATCGGAGGAGGTCCGGCAGGTTATGTGGCTGCCATCAGGGCTGCTCAGCTTGGTGCCAAGGTGGCCATCGTGGAGAAAGGTGTTTTCGGAGGTACCTGCCTCAACGTAGGTTGTATTCCTTCAAAAGCTTATCTGAAGAACGTGGAAATAGTAGAACATATCAAGCATGCTGCATCCAGAGGAATCATCATCGGGAACCCCGAGATCAAGATCGACATGGAGAAAGTGGTGGCATTCAAAAACGGCGTGGTGAAAAAACTGACTAGCGGCGTGGAGGCTCTGCTGAAATCAAACGGTGTGGATATCTACAAAGGATTTGGAAAGATCAACAAGAACAAAGATGTGGTCGTGGATGGCACAAAGATCATCAAGGCCGATAAGATTATTCTCGCCGGTGGCTCCAAGGTATTTATGATCAACATCCCGGGTATCCAAAACGACAAGGTACTGACCAGTGACGACCTGCTCGACATCAAAGAAGTTCCGGAAACCATGGTGGTGCTGGGAGGTGGCGTAATTGGCGCCGAAATGGGTCTCTCCTTTGCGGGGCTTGGTTCGAAGGTGATTATCGTGGAGATGATGGATCACATTGTTTCCATGTTCGACCAAGACGTGACCGATGAGCTAACCCGTTTAATCAAAAAGAAAGGAATTGAGGTGGTCACATCGGCAAAGGTGACCGAAGTGGTTGACAAGGGAGATAAACTGGAGATTAAGATTGAAGGCAAGGAGTCTGTCATTGCCGACAAGGCACTGCTGGCAATCGGTCGTGTACCCGATCTGGAAGCATTGGGCGAGGTGAAGTTCGAGACCGAAAGAGGCAGAATAAAGGTAGATCAGTACATGGAGACCAGCGTGAAGGGCATTTATGCTCCAGGTGACATCAACGGGATCAAGATGCTGGCACACGTAGCTTTCCGCATGGGTGAGGTGGCGGCAGATAATGCCGTGAAAGGCAATCATCGTCACGTGAAGCTGCTCTCTGCTCCATCGGTGGTCTACACCCTGCCCGAGGTGGCCATGGTCGGACTGACTGAAGCGCAGGCACGGGAGAAGTATGGCGACGATATCCGCATCGGACGTTTTAACTTCAGTGCAAATGGGCGTGCTTTGGCATCGAGCGAGGCAGAAGGTTTTGTGAAGGTGATCGCCGACAACCGCTACGGCGAGGTGCTGGGTGTGCATATCCTGGGACCGTCGGCAGCAGAGCTCATCACCCAGGCCTCACTGATCATGGAGATGGAGATTACCGTGGAGGAGGTGGTGAACACCATCTATGGTCATCCCACCTACTCGGAGGCGATCTTCGAGGCTTTTGCCGATGTGCTTGGTGAGGCAGTGCATATTATTCCGAAGAAAAAGAAATAATATCAGACATAAGTTCTTTGTTTGCAATTAAATCGTTGCCTGTTGGAATTTTTTGACCCATTGTTGCTCACATGAACTAAAAGAGTAGTACTTGCTTCGATTCGGACAGATACTCTTTTTTACGCTCATTGTTCGCAATGGGTCTCTGCAAAATATCAAAATGACTCCGCCTTCATAGCAAACAATAGAGGAACTGCAGAAGAAACATAGACTTGAAATTTTAAGGGGATCGGTTCAGGCTCACAATGGCCGGAATTGATCTTCTTTTTTTACCTTTGCACGGATTAATTTTTTTAAGAAGGTACAATGATATACATCGTCAATCAATCCAATAAACCCGACTTTAACATCGCGCTCGAGGAGTACTGCTTTAAACAGATGACACAGTTCGATAAGGTTTTTATTCTGTGGATCAACGAACCCTCCATCATTGTGGGTAAAAATCAGAATACCCATGCGGAGATCAATGAAAAGTATGTGCAGGAGAACGGAATCCACGTGGTGCGCCGCATCTCGGGAGGGGGTGCTGTTTATCACGACCTCAACAACCTGAACTATACGATCATCTCCAACGAGGATCGTGACAGCAGAAGTTTCGATTTTAAAGCCTTCTCCGAGCCGGTGATTCAAACGCTGCAGGAGCTGGGGGTGGAGGCTGAGTTTTCGGGGCGGAACGACATCACCATCCAGGGTAAAAAGATCAGTGGCAACGCGCAGGCCTATCTCGACGGCAGGGTGATGCACCATGGGTGTATTCTGTTTGATGTGGACCTGACGGTCCTCTCAAAAGCGTTGGAAACGTCGACCGAGGTAGTGGAAGCCAAAGGGGTTAAGTCGGTGCGCAGCCGCGTCGACAACATCCTGCCCAATCTCCCTGAGAAGATTACGGTGACACAATTTGCCGACAGGATACTGGAGCATATGAAGCGGAAATATCCCGAGATGCAGGCGTATCACTTCAATGAGGAGGAACTGCAGGCCATTGAAAGAAGAAGACAGACGAAGTTTGGCAACTGGAACTGGAACTTTGGAACAAACCCGGTTGCCGAGATTGTGCGCGAACGGCGATATCCCGCAGGCAAGACGCAGGTGTTTATCGATACGAAAAAAGGAGTGATTGAGGATATCACTTTTTACGGTACTTTCTTCGGGGTGAGGAGCGACCTCACCGCGGTGCAGCAGTTGCTCAAAGGAGTGAAGTACACCCCGGACGAGGTTCGCAAGAGGCTCTCCTCTTTCGATATCTCTCCCTACTTCGCAGGTTTCTCCATCGATGAACTGACCGATGCCATTGTGGGCTGAGGCTGCACCATCCGTTTCCATTTAAAATAGCCCATGATGGAGATTACCGAATAGATGGCAAAGAGGACGGAGGTAGGGTAGAGCCCCTTCCAGAGATAGAGCCCGCAGGAGGCTACATTGACCACAAACCAAAACAGCCACTGCTCCACATGTTTGCGGGCCAGCAGCCACATCCCGAGGATGCTCAGGGAAGTGGTGAAGCTGTCGCCATACGGAACGGGGCTGTCGGTATATCGCACGAGTATAAAAGCGATCGCAGTAAAAAGAGCTACACCCACCACCGTGAGTGGTAACAGATGCCGCCACGGCATGTGGGTGACGGGTAGCTCCACGTCTTCCTCTTGTTTATGCCGTGTCCAGTATATCCAACCATAGATGCTGGCAAAGAAGTAGTAGATGTTGACCCCCATATCGGCATAAAACTTGCTCTGGAAGAAGATCCATACGTAAACCACCGGCATCACGACGCCCACCGGCCACAACCATTTGTTGGCTTTATACTCCAGGTACAAATAAAGCAGTCCAATGACGGCGCCGATTATTTCGATGGTTTGCATAAGTTTTAAAATGAAAGAGTGAGTCGCGCCATGAAGTTGCGTGTGGCTTGCGGATAATAGCCGATCCAGTGAATGCTGCTGCCGTCGGCAAAGGTGTCGGTCGCTGCCCATCCGTTGGCCACGTACTCCCTGTTAAAGAGGTTGTTCACGAAAACCTGCAGGTTGAAGGTGCCAATCGTACTCTTCTTAAAAGTATAACCTGCCGAGATGTTGCTCACGAAATAGGGATCGATCGATTTGGCCTCATTGGAGGTATTGTCCATATACTGTTTGCCCACATATTTTCCCACCAGGTTCAGATAGAGTGCCGATGTGGGTTGCCAGGTTATACCCGCTGCACCGACCAGGTTGGGAGAGAAGGAGATGTCGGTGGTTCCGTACGCTTCCGACACCTGACCTACCCATCCCCAGTCGTTCTGATTGTCGTACCGGTCGAACCAGGCCACATAATTTTTAATTTTATTCCTGCTGAAAGTGGCGTTGCCGTCAATTCTGATTTTGTTTTCCCACAAAGGAACAGCAGCCTCCAGCTCCAGTCCGGCACGGTAGCTCTCTTTCACATTTTCCATCAGCTTGTAACCCACATCGTTCAGCTTCCCTGTCTGCACCATCTGATTGTGGTAATCCATGAAATATACGTTTGCTCCCAGTTGCAGCCCTTCCGCGCTGTGATACCGATAACCCAGCTCATAATCTGTCATACGCTCCGGCTGTATGGGAGTCACCGACTCTCCCTTGATGCCATCCTTCAAGTCGGTGCGCAACGGCTCACGCTGACCCACTGCTGCGGAAGCATAAAGCCGGCTACGCTCGTTCAGGTTGAGATTGACGCCCGCTTTGGGGTTCAGAAAGTGATAGTTAAATTCCCCGGTGATATCCATCAGATCATCGTCCATTCCGGTGAACTTATAATTTATCCCTCTGTATTGCAGATCGCCGAAAAAAGAAAGTAGTTCATTCAATTGATAATCGGCTTTGGCAAACAGATTTATTTCCGATTTCCTTCCCACGTTGCGATACCATTCATGGTTTTCTGCTACAGATTGATTGAACTTTATCCATGGAAGTCGGCCGAAATGGTCTCCGTCATAGTAGCTATACATTCCGCCCAGGGTTATCTTCAGCCTTTTTTGGGTGTAGTTGAGTCCCAGGTTGGCCACATAATAATCATTTTCCATCAGCTTGCGCCGGATAAAGTCACTTTGCTCGTAGGTTACCCCATCCAGTGTCTGCGCCGGGAGGCCAAAATCGGAGAATTCGTTGTCCTCCTTGTAGTTCTCATAATAACCATAGCCGTAATTGTAGCTGAGTCCCCCGTTTACCACAAGAGAAGAGCTGAGCTCCCGCGTGAGTGTGAGCTGCAGAATATCGGAGTAGTAATTGTCCGTTTCGTTGTCGTAGTAAAGCCGGTTACCCGCTTCATCCTCATACTCTCCCGCCGGGTTATACCGGCGCCCATATTGCGGATCCTCCATCTGTTTTTCGGAGACACCTTCCCACGTGATGCCGGTGTGCTGCACCCCTTTCAGGTAACTCAACCGGATCAGTTGCCGGTCGGTATAGTGCGATATGGCAGCATAGAGGTTGGTGTGATTCACGTTGCCGTTGCGCACATAGCCATCACCCAGCACACGCGAGAAGCGGGCATCGAAAGAGAGTCCGTTCTCTAAGATCCCTGTGCCGGCGGCGATGTGCGAGAGGAAGGTACCGTAACTTCCCACCGCAGTGGATGCTTCCCCATAGCTCTCGGAGCGAGCACCGGCCGTCTGTAGGGAGATGCTGGCGCCAAAAGCTGCCGAACCATTGGTGGAAGTGCCCACACCACGTTGTATCTGGATGTTTTGCAGCGAGTTGGAGAGGTCTGGCAGGTTCACCCAGAATACCTCCTGGCTCTCGGGATTGTTAAGTGGCATTCCGTTGAGGGTGACGTTGATGCGGGTTGCGTCGGTCCCTCGTATCCGGAAGTAGGTGTTGCCTACACCCAGTCCATCCTCCGTAAAAGATACCAGCGATGGGGTATTCTGCAGAATAGCAGGGATATTTCTTGCCGCATTCTGCTTTTTGATATCCGATGCAGCGATGTTGGAGTAGGAGACCGGTGTGTTGATTCCTGCTCTTGTGCCGGAAACGACCAGTTCTTCGAGTTGAATGTGATTGAGACTGTCGGGGGATGCTACTTTGACATCCGTTTTCTCAGGAGATGCAGCGCCGGAATTGGCTGCTAGTTGATAACCTGTAGCTGATAAGCTTATCAGCATGCACAATAAGAAAACCTTTTTCATTTTCATAGAGTTTTAGGATGCATCATGCTGACAGCAGCGGGCTGGAGCATTGCGCATCTGGTTCGTGAAATAAAAAAGGGGAATAATGTAAGATATATACCATAGAAAGCGTCACCTATTTGTGAGCACTTTTATTTCCCTACGCCGGCATTATCCGGATCAGGTGATTGGGTATGATCTCAGCCCGTTAAATTTGGGCACCCCTGTTGAAGGGCAAAGGTACATCTTTTTCTGCAATAAACAAGGACTCGCCTCTCTTTTAAACACTATACAAGGGGAGGGTGAAAAACAAGAATCGTTTTCAGAGGGAGGGAGCTTCGCCACATAAAAAATAGCGAGATGATTCAATTTATATGCTGATTTATTTGTAATTTCGTTCACTTTAAACGTTACGGCTTTAAAATTGTCGAACCATCCTATGAGTGAAGAAGATAAACAGAGTCTGGAAGAACAGATGATTGACGAGGAGTTCCAGAGGTTGCTACAAGATTACCTGAATTCCAATCACCGGCGGAAGGTGGATGTCATCACCCGTGCCTTTAACATGGCAAGGGAGGCACACAAAGGCGCCCGGCGGCGTTCGGGTGAGCCCTATATCATGCATCCGCTGGCTGTAGCTCGCATTGTCTCCAAAGAGATGGGGCTGGGCTCGACTTCCATTTGTGCTTCGTTGTTGCACGATGTAGTTGAGGATACCGATTATACGGTCGAAGATATCCGGGCCCTGTTTGGTGATAAGATTGCGCAGATTGTGGATGGGCTGACCAAAATATCGAGTGGCATGTTTGGCGAGAATGTCTCGGCACAGGCGGAGAATTTCCGAAAGCTGCTGCTCACCATGTCCGACGATATCCGTGTGATTCTGATTAAGATAGCCGACAGGTTGCACAACATGCGCACGCTTTCTTCCATGGCCCCCACTAAGCAATTCAAGATTACCGGCGAAACACTCTATATTTATGCTCCACTGGCTCACCGGCTTGGTTTGTTTGCCATCAAGACCGAGTTGGAAGAGCTCTGCTTCAAATATGAACACCCCGAGGCTTTTGCCGATCTCAGCAGGAAGATTGAGGAGACAGCTCCCGAACGGAACAAGATTTATGAACATTTTGCCGTGCCTGTAGTCAAGGCCCTGGATAAAATGGGTATCACCTACGAGATGCGGGCCCGTGTAAAATCGGTATATTCCATCTGGAACAAGATGCAGAACAAGGGCATCGAATTCAACGAGGTGTATGATCTTTTTGCTGTGCGCATTATCTTTGAAATAAACGACGGGATAGATGAAAAGAAACAGTGCTGGGACATCTATTCTGCCATCACCGATATCTATAAGCTCCGTCCCGACCGTATCCGTGACTGGGTGAGTCACCCCAAAGCCAATGGTTACCAGGCTCTTCACCTTACAGTAATGGGGCCTGACGGCAAGTGGATCGAGATACAGATCAGAAGTCGTCGAATGGATGATATTGCCGAAAAAGGCTTTGCTGCCCACTGGAAATACAAGGAAAACAGGATCGAAGAAGACAACGAACTGGATAAGTGGCTGAAAACCATTCAGGAGATTCTTTCCAACCCCAATCCCAATGCCATCGACTTCCTGGATACGGTGAAGATGAACCTTTTCTCCTCCGAGATCTTTGTATTTACTCCCAAGGGGGAAATAAAAACACTACCCCAGGGCGCCACAGCACTCGATTTTGCTTATACCATCCACACCCGCATTGGTGACCATTGCCTGGGAGCCAAGGTAAACCATACGTTGGCGCCACTGAGCCAGCAGCTGCGCAGCGGTGATCAGATTGAGATACTCACTTCACAGTCGGTCACCCCCCAGCCGGAATGGCTCAACTTTGTGACCACGGCGAAGGCACGCACAAAGATCGAGGCCTCCTTACGCCGGCAAAGGCGCCGCATAGCCGAGAATGGCAAGAATATGCTTGATGAACTGTTCAACAACGAGCCCATTGAAAATACGCTGTTGAATAAAATCCTCCAGTCCTACAAGGCTGATAACAAGGAGGATTTGTACTTCTTGATCGGAAATAACGATGTCTCCCTTCCCGCCAACAAGAATGCTTTCTTCAAGATCAAAGAGGTTCCGGAGAAGCAGGATAACCTGTTTGTACGGTATATGAAGCAGGCCATGAGCGCCATCAAGAAGTCTTCGCCGGATACGCGGAGTGAAAAGAAAGAGGTGGAGCCAGCCCCGTTCTCCCTCGAACCGGAGAAGTCGAAAATAAACCTGAAAGAAGTTTACCAGCTCACTGAAGTGAAGTTTCGGAAGAATTTCATTGTGCCGGCATGCTGCAACCCGCTGCCGGGTGACGATGTGTTTGGGTATGTCACGGAAAAGGAGGAGGTGGAGGTGCACAAGCGCTCCTGTCAGACGGGACTGAAGCTGAAGTCGAGCTTTGGTGATCGCATCATTGCGGTGGCCTGGGGCGATTATCGGCAATATTCATTTCTTGCCTCCATTGCCTTCACCGGGATCGACCGCATAGGCATTCTCAGCACCATCCTAGCCAAGCTGGCCGAAGATGTGGTGGTGAATATCCAGAGTGTAAGTGTGTCTTCCAAAGATGGCATCTTCGAAGGTCTCTTCCACTTGCATGTGCACAGTGCCGAGGAGGTGAATCAACTCTGTACCAAGATAGCAAAAGTGGACGGTGTAAGCACCGTCCACCGATCTGCTCTTTGATTATATCCATCGGGATTTATCGTTTCAACCTTCTTTTTCTCCCAAACAGGAACGAGGTTACTTTTTTTGCTGCAAAGGCAAGTAGGGCCGGTTTTGCTACACCCCAAGCGAGGGAACCTATCAATGGCAGGTTCGCTACGGCAAAGTTTAACAAGGGATTGGCCTTCCTGGTGATAAACGGTGTCACGGAACTGGAAGAGCCATTCGATAAATTATCCACTGTTTCAGCAAATTTCGTCTTGAAGGATGATGTCACCTCCTTGGTAAGCATCGATCCCCAGTTGTTGTTCAGGTACTGTAATTGATAAGATAGACGTCGGCTGGCAATAGCCCGTTCTTCCCTCAATCGTTTCTTTTCCAAACGCAGTTCTTCAAGCGGAGTTAATTTGTAGGTACTCATTATTTGCTGTTTTTTCCATCATTGTCGTCATTCTTCATGAGAAAACGGACAACACGGCTGGTGAATTTTTTCTTGAACGGCCCCCCTACGATGAGTATGATGATTGTAATCAGCAAGGTGAACGCAGCTACAATTCCGAATCCCATCCAGTAGCTCTGCAGCATCTCACCCAAATAAAGCCCGGCGGTAACCAGGATAAACAATAGGGCAATCACCAGGGCACTGCCCAGCATGAGGCCATACACGATTGCCGATGCACTCAGGCTGATCTTTTCAAACACTTCCAGTTTTCCGAGTTCAAGGGTGCTGTTGATAAAGTTGGATATGTCTTTTCGCATCTCCTCGAACAACGTACTTACTTTTTTTTCTTCCATCGTTTCCCGGGTGTTTGAGCATCAATTATTGTTTCGCGAGTTCTTTCTTTGCAATTTCAGCAATGTCGTCGATGTCTTCCTTTAAGTCATGGACTTCGCTCTTGCCTTTGTATACGGCTGCCTTGACATTTGCTTTAATTTTGTCGGCTAGTTCATTGGCTTGTTCCAGCCATTCTTCTTTTTTGTCGGTTCCCATAATATAACCTACTGCAGCGCCCAGTGCGATGCCAATTCCCAAACCTAATAGTAATTTTGCTTCTGATTTCATAACTTTTGCGTTTAATGGTGAATATTTTTACACTGTTGATGGTTTATTCAATGTAAACCTCATTATCAGTCCGTTTGAGGCTCTTATGAAAGTAAAACGTTTGTAAGGCAAAAAATGTTTTGACAAATTTCCATTATCTGTTGCTGATTATTCGGCATCGAGAGCAGTTCCCAACAGTGTGGCAGGTGTAAAACCAGTTATCCTGACCTTCACAAATTCACCGATGCGATGCTGTTTCTTGTCAAAAATGACCACCTTGTTCTGGTCGGTGCGACCAAAAAGTTGTTCCCGTGATCGTTTGGAAAAACCCTCTGTCAGTATCGTAAATTCCTTTCCCATGTCCATCTCGTTGCTTTTACGCGATAGCTCCAGCTGCAGGTCGATGATCTCCTGCAGGCGTCGGTTTTTGACCTCCTCGGGGATGTTGTCCTCCAGCTTTTTTGCCGCGTAGGTGCCCGGTCGTTCCGAGTACTTGAACATAAAGGCAGAATCGAATCCCACCTCCCGCATCAGCGAGAGTGTATCCTGATGGTCGGCTTCGGTCTCGGAGTGAAAACCACACATGATGTCGGTCGAGAGGCCACAGCCTGGTATAATCCGCTTGATGGCGTCGATTCTCTCGAGATACCATTCCCTGTTGTAACGGCGGTTCATCAGTTTCAGCATGCGTGAGCTGCCCGATTGTACAGGCAGGTGGATGTAGTTACACAGGTTCTCGTATCGGGCGATGGTCTCCAGTGTTTCGTTGTTCATGTCCCAAGGGTGGGAGGTGGTGAACCGGATGCGCATCCCGGGTGCTTCTTCTGCCACCATGGCCAGCAGCTCGTGAAAGCCGACTGTTTGTTCGCCATCATGGTAGCGGTATGAATTTACATTCTGTCCCAACAGGATGGCTTCCCTGAAGCCCTTTTCCCGCATGACACGCAACTCATTGAGGATGCTCTCCGGCTCTCGGCTTCTTTCGCGTCCCCGGGTGAAGGGTACGATGCAGTAGTGACAAAACTTGTCGCACCCACGCATGATGGAAATGTAACCGGATATGTTGCTTCCCTCCATCTTCAGCGGAATCACATCTTTGTAGGTTTCCGTTTTGGAGAGTTCAATATTCATGGCCTTTTCTCCCCGTTCAGCGGCACCCACCAGGTTAGGGAGATCGAGGTAGGCATCGGGACCCACCACCACATCCACATGGTGGCGATCGATCAGTTCCGATTTTGCCCGTTCGGCCATGCACCCCAGTACCCCCACGATGAGATGGTCTTTTCGTTTCCTTTTCAACGAATTGAAGTATTCCAGTCGTTGTATGACCTTTTGCTCGGCATTCTCCCTGATAGAACAGGTGTTCACAAAAATGGCATCGGCATCCTTGTCGTTGTCGGTGAGGGTGTAGCCATCCATTTCCATGATGGAGGCAACAACCTCGCTGTCTGCCACATTCATCTGGCAGCCGTAAGTTTCTATAAATAGTTTTTTATCTATGGCGTTCTCTGTCTGCATGTTTCCTTTATTTCAGCTGTGATTTGCACCTCCTCTAACCTCCCTTAAAAGTTAAATAATTTATTTTTTAGAGGAAAAGTTGGAATTGAATATGCAAAGTCATATATTTGTGACGAAAAAAATAAAATTTTTTCATAGTTAAGGTTTTGGTTAAATGTTCGGGAGTGACTGTGAAGTTGCTTCCGAAAATTTTTTTTACTACCAAAAACACATTGTTACGCAAAAAATCATTATTTTTGTCCTGTTGCAAAATTAATCAAAATATGGAGTTTGGTGATATCATTTATTTGTTGCTTCTGCTATTTTTTATGATATTGGGATTTTTTAATGATTCCAGAAAGAAAAAAAATCAGCAGAAACAGCAATCAGGAATGCCCCCGCATCCCTATGCAGAAAAGTCGCCAAGACCTTTCATGGATACATCCGATACGGTTGAGGAAGAAACTCCTCCCATGTGGTTTGAAACAAAACCGGTAACCAAAGCCAAAAAATCACCTTCTTCTCATTCTGTAGAGCGAAATGAAAGCGTAAGACCTACCTTCCGTTCCTCCATGGATCTGACGACCGATTTTTCCAAAGAGACTTCACTGAAAAGCTCCATTTTCGTTTTTGATGCAGACTCCTCTTATGATTTAGGATCTGACTCCATTGACATCTCTGCGATGTCAGACAGTTATCTTGAGAAGGGCACGGAAGAAACGATGGCCGAAACAAAAGAATCGTCTTACCATCATTTCATCAGAGATCTATTGGGTGATGCAGGTCGCGATGAGTTAAAAAAAGGATTGATCTACGGAGAGATTATGCAGCGAAGGTATTAGAGTATTGGTATCCGAGAACCCCTTCTTCGGGGCATCAAAAAAAACTGTTTTCGTAAGGACTAACTGTTACAGTTCAAATTTATTTGAACTGTAACACAATGAGGGAACCACTAATTGAAAAAATATTGATATGGCTTTAAAATTCATCACTGCAGAAGAAGCTGCTTCGCTTGTCAAAAATAACGACAACGTGGGCTTCAGCGGTTTTACTCATGCAGGCTGCCCCAAAGTAGTGCCGGTAGAGATCGCTAAAAGGGCAGAAGCAGCGCACGCAAAAGGCGATGCTTTCAAAATCGGCGTTTTTACGGGTGCTTCCACCGGCGACTCCATTGACGGAACATTGGCCCGTGCGGGTGCAATTAAATTTCGCACTCCCTATCAAACCAACAAGGATATGCGCGCTGCGCTGAACCGGGGTGAGTTTGACTTCTTCGATCTGCATCTCTCCCAGCTCGCACAGGAAATAAGGTATGGCTTCCTGGGAAAGATCAACGTGGCCATCGTCGAGGCCTGTGAAGTAACAGAAAAGGGCGAGATCATACCCACTACGGGTGTAGGAATCACCCCCACCATTTGCCGTTTGGCAGATATTGTGATTGTAGAACTCAACAGGAGAGTGCCCCAAAAGCTACGGGGTATCCACGATCTGTATGAACTACAGGATCCCCCAAAACGGCGCGAAATACCCATCTATGAAGTGCAGAACCGGATTGGGCTGGATTATGTGAAAGTGAATCCGGAGAAAATCTTTGTGGTAGAAACCGAAAAAGAGGGTGAAGGAGGCGGCTTCGCTCCCCTCGATGAGGTTACATCGCGCATCGGTAACAACGTGGCAGAGTTCTTCGTGGCCGAGATGAAAGCCGGACGCATTCCTGCCCACTTCCTCCCCATCCAGTCGGGTGTGGGCAACATTGCCAATGCTGTGCTGGGCTCCATGGGCAGTAATCCCGAGATACCCCGCTTCGAGGTATATACCGAAGTGATTCAGGACGCAGTCATTGACATGATGCAGCAGGGTAACATATCTTTTGCCAGCGGTTGCTCGCTCACCGTGAGCAACGAGGTGCTGCAGAAGTTTTATGACGATCTGGCATTCTTCAAAAATAAACTGGTGCTCCGTCCTTCGGAGATTTCCAACAACCCCGGCCTGGCACGCCGCCTGGGTATCATCGCGCTCAATACCGCCATCGAGGTGGACATCTTCGGCAGCGTGAACTCTACCCATGTGAACGGTACCAAGATGATGAATGGCATCGGTGGGTCGGGCGACTTTACCCGCAACTCCTACCTTTCTATCTTCCTCACTCCCTCCACCGCCAAAGGTGGTGCCATCAGCTGCATCGTGCCCAAGGTGACACACGAAGATCATACCGAGCATTCGGTGAAAATCATCGTCTCGGAATACGGGGTGGCCGACCTCAGAGGAAAGGGACCCAAGAACCGTGCCGTGGAGATCATCGAGAAATGTGCGCACCCCGATTATCGTCCCCTTCTGCACGATTACCTCAACCGCGGCGTGAAAGGGCATCTTCCGCAGGATATTTATGCATGCTTCGCTTTTCACCAGGCTCTTCAGGAAACGGGTAGCATGATGAATACCGATTTTTCGAAATATCAGAAACCCTGATTCAGGAAGTAGAAAATAATCAACATTAAAAAAGGGCCATCTCAAAACAATTTTTGAGATGGTTTTTTTTGCTTCAGGAGGCCACTTTATTGCCCGGGAATATCAGCAGCAAAAAAATCTTGAAATACGGAAGAAATAGCTTCTTGCACGGATAATGGAAGGGTAATAGAAGGGTAATGGGTCGTTATCTCCTTATTGATGAATAAGCGAAATATAAGGAATATACGGAGAGATACCGAACAAGGTACGGAGAAATCCCGCCTCATCATAAAACATGAGACCTCTTTTTTAGTGATGATGGAGAAGGGAAATATACAACCCTTCAATTGGGATGAGGTGAGATTAGTTCAAATTTCATTCAGAGATGAACTGTACGATTCGGTAAAATTAAAGAATAAAGGGACTGTTGTTGAAAAGATTGAGTTCTTGTTTCGTCCCATTGGGTAATTGAAGAGCCTTTATTGAATAATGCTGCTTTTGAAAAGTTTTTGCATTTAATTTGGGAAAAAGAAAAAAAAAGGGTAATTTTGCGCTCACATTTTCGGGATGTAGCTCAGTCCGGTTTAGAGTACG
>ENA-UOOR01000062-UOOR01000062.1-fermentation-metagenome-genome-assembly--contig:-NODE-62-length-149496-cov-5.054021_pt1 | contig 149496 bp, 115 predicted proteins | sample MGYA00245780_ERZ724029 | MGnify/ENA primary metagenome ERZ724029 (study PRJEB28704, sample SAMN03018315) | fermentation metagenome | biome: anthropogenic terrestrial biome; feature: soil...
CTATGAACTATGAACTATGAACTATGAACTATGAACTATGAACTATGAACTATGAACTATGAGGGGGGGGAATAATCATGATTCGTAATACCGCTGATAGATTCGCTCAAACTCTTCGGTCTTCCGAAAGCGGGAAAGCCACGCATTTAAACTGTCGAGCAAAACGGGCGCATCTTTCCGAACAATCCACGATTCCAAATGAGTAAACCCGATATCGGTTTCTACATCGATTTCCGGAAAAGACCGCGCCAGTTCGTCGGCCGATTTTTCGTCACAAACTGTAAAATCAATTTGTCCGGCAGCCACCATCATCACCAATTGTTCTTGTCCATATACATCATCTTCTTTCACATAAATCGTATCTCCGATCTCATGCGAAAGATTATCCAAGCGTAAAATGGCCGGAGACGATTTAGGCACATAAATGGTTTTCTTTGCCAAATCGAGATGTTGCCTTACCAATGGAAGACTGTCGTTGTACTCCGGCTTACGCTGGATTAACACCTGTTTATTAAGAATAAGGGGATGCGTAAACGCATATTGGTGTTTAAGAGTTGTCGTTAAGGGAACATTTCGGGCGACCATATCATACCGGTGCCGGTCCAAGCCTTCCAGATTATCATCCAAACTGTTTTCGAGATCAATCGAGACTTCTATTCCCCACTCTGCCGCCATGGCTTGTAATAGCTCATACTGAAAACCCGAAATAGAATCACCCGATACAAAATAACCGGTGGTATTATAATCCGTCACAACCTGTAAAACACCCTCTTTCACGATTTCCCGATAATCACGCGCTTTGGTTTTCTTTTGAAACCAAAACAAAACGAGGGTTAACACCATCGCTACGGATACGATTACAAACAGAGTGCTGGAAAACGGGAACTTCGATTTTAATTTTACATCCATTTAATTATGAAGATTGACCGACACGCCCAATTTAATGATCGAGGGATTGACCGGATACCCGGGCAAAGAAAAGTACTCCCTCGGTTTCCAGATAGTGGAAGCCGCATTGTAATACATCACAAAAAAGCGAGTCTGCTTTAAATGCATATTGGCATATATCGTCGCAATGGGATAATTGCCGACTTGCTTTTCGCGCTGATTATAAAACTGCAAGAGAGCCGGCTCGTACCCCGGCGCATAATAACTGGTATGATAATGGGCATCCACACCGAATTGCAAAGTCAGCTCGTTCACAATTTTAGTCTTCAAATACATATTTGAATAGACACTAAGCAAGGGTACCGGAATGACCTCCTCATTACTGGACGTTTGGTATACGAGCTGATTGTCCCAATGAAAAACCCCGAGATGCAGATTCTGATCCACACGTGCCGACAAGATTTGCACACTGCCGTTTTCCTGAGTAATATTCCGGTCGCGATCGAAATAAATATAGTTTTGTATGTTTTCCACGCCTAAGTGAAAAGTGGTATTGGTAAAGGGGATGAACAATTTTCCTCCCGCATATACCCGGCGGGTATCGCCCCATTCTTTATCCCACCAATAATACTTCGAATGATAATGTTCCTGTAAATATTTCGGCCGTAAATTCTTCAAATAAGCTTCCGCCGTCAGAGTAGTTCGTTTGCCCGCTATCTCGAAACCGGTCTCGATGGTACCCGACGCCCTGAACTCGCCGAGATTGGCGCCTAACACACCCATATCGGCGCGAATATTAAAAAGGAAATTCTCTCCTTGTTGTTTGCTGAGAACACCTCCGATAGTGACGGCATTTTCACGATGAGAAAAACGTCGCCCGCTACTGGTGCTGTCGATCATCGAGTACTGACGGAGATCATACTCCAGAAAAGCCGTTAATCCGAACTTCACCCAATCCCTGAATCCTTCGCGCAGACTCAATGCGACGGTATTTTTAAAAGAAGAAAAGCGCACGCTATCATCCACCGCACCCTTGTAAAAACGATTATTATAGAATGTGTCGATGCGCTGCATCGGTACCCCGTTAACGGCTACCGCAGCCGTGTCATACGATAAAAACCGACGGTATTGCTGTTTGTAATGAGACGTAAAAACCACGCTGGCAACAGGCACAAACTCTTTGCTACGCAACGTATCGGTTGTCGGCACCGTATATCCCAAATTATACCTTCCCGACACATATATTTGATTGTTCTTAATTTTGTTCCATGTTTTAGCAAACTTCACCGGAATGGTTTGCGACGTAAAACTCTGGTCAACCGAATCCGGTTCGCGAATAAAATTATCGTCCGTAATACCGCCGTTTTCAAAATTCGTAATCGAACCGCTATTTAAAAAAGCATGCAACTCGATGCGATCGGTTACATAGCTACTATATAGTTTCCAATTGTTGGACTTTACCGCCTGCGAGTTATAGTAACCTTTAGAGCTGATGATATCTCCTTCCAGCCCGACATTCAAATTCTTCCCGAAGTTCATCGACAATTCCGCCAAAAAACGCTCTTCTTTGGTTTGATCTCCCCCGCCGCTCTGATAATTGAGCCGCGCGTACGGGACACGGGTATTCAGAAAAACTTGTTTTGTTGGATCCGCCAAATAAGGAGAATAGGCATTGTTAAAGACAAAGTTATCCGTTTCCTCGCGATCGAGAAACAGTTTAGAGATCGAAGGCGATCCCAACGGCCCTAAGAAGCCCATTGCTACCGAATAACTGTCGGGAAGCGTACGGTGTTGAAAATTAAACAGCAGCGTATCCATCACAGCCGGAATATGATCGCCCGTACGCGGGTCGATTCTCCACGACGAAATGCTCGTGATGGGATTGATCGAATCAGGAGGCGACGCCTGTTTAGGCACCTGAGGAGAAGGGACAGCCGGTGGCAGCATATCCAACGAATCCGGATCGGACGTGATTTGCGTCGAATCCGGTAATATAATATGTGCTTGTGCGGAAGATGCCGCCACATATATGCATAGCAGACAAATTATGTACAAGAGTTTTCTCATCGGATGCAAATGTACATAAAAAAATCACCCTGTCCGGATAATTAAGATTAATTTGATTGCTTTTTTTTGACAACCGGGGGGAAGGATATCGATGTTATGGAAATCGACACCGTCGGTAAAACCGACGAAAATAGCTCGCTTATTGAACCAAAAAGCTTATTAAATGTTACATGTCAGTGACATCTTCCATTACAATATAATTAAATAATTAACATTCGTTCCGGGCGATAAACATTTGTCCTTTCTGCCATAGAAATCGTTTTTGTTTTCTACGAGTTGAAAGCAATGATTTTGTTGTTCGGCATTTAACAATAATAAAACCATTATGAGTATGAAAATAGCTTTCTTCGATACGAAACCCTATGACGAGGCCAGTTTTAATAAAGTCAATGAAGCCTTCGGATTCGATATCTTTTATTATAAAGGATTCTTAAATAAACACAATGTGGCGTTGACGCAAGATGTGGATGCCGTCTGTATTTTTGTCAATGCGGTGGCCGATGCGGAAGTCATCGACCAATTAGTTGCCAATGGCGTAAAAATTCTCGCTTTGCGATGTGCGGGCTATAACAACGTGGACCTCTCGGCGGCCAAAGACCGCATAAAAGTCGTGCGCGTTCCGGCCTATTCGCCTCATGCGGTAGCCGAATATACATTGGCTTTGATGCTTACCCTGAACCGGAAGATACACAAAGCCTACAACCGTACGCGGGAAGGTAATTTCGCGTTGGATGGACTTATGGGCTTCGATATGCAAGGAAAAACAGCCGGTATTATCGGGACGGGTAAGATTGCCAAGATATTAATCCGCATCCTTCGCTCGATGGATGTCAACGTATTGGCATACGATTTGTATCCGGATGCAAAATTTGCCGAGGAAACAGGCATTCAATATACGTCTCTCGATGAACTCTTCCGCAAATCGGATATTATTTCCCTGCATTGCCCGCTGACACCCGACACCGAATATATTATCAATAAAGATTCTATCGCGAAGATGAAAGAAGGAGTGATGATCATCAATACCGGACGCGGAAAGTTGATCGCCACCCATGATCTGATTGACGGGTTAAAGGAAAAGAAAATCGGATCGGCCGGATTAGATGTCTATGAGGAGGAAAGCGAATATTTTTACCAAGACCGATCGAATATTCTCATCGACGATGATATCCTCGCGCGACTGCTTTCGCTGAATAACGTCATCGTGACATCGCACCAGGCTTTTTTCACCAAAGAAGCGCTGCACAACATTGCAAAGACCACCTTACAGAACATTCAGGATTTTGCCGACGGAAAAGAACTGGTGAACGAAGTGACGATTTAAAAGTTGGAGGCTGGAGGTTAGAGGTTAGAGATTGGAGATCGGAAGGTATGATACGAAAGGTGCGCGCGGAAGATGCCTCGCAAATTCGCGATATTTATAACTATTACATTCGGGAGACGGTCGTTACGTTTGAAGAAGAAGAGATCTCGAGCGAAGAAATGCTTCGGCGTATCGACGAGGTCACGAAACGTTATCCGTGGATCGTTTACGAAGAAAACGGAGCGCTGCTCGGTTATGCGTATGCCTCTGAATTCCGTGAACGTATCGCCTATCGCTTTACCGCCGAGTCGACGGTTTACCTCCGCCACGGACAGGAGGGCAAAGGCATCGGAATACAACTTTACGAGCATTTGATTTCGGAATTAAAACGTACCGATATACATGCCGTCATCGGGTGCATCACGTTGCCCAATGTAGGCAGCGTACACTTGCACGAAAAGCTCGGATTCCGGAAGAACGGCGTGTTCCCGCAAACCGGATACAAGTTCGGCAAGTGGCTCGATGTAGGTTTTTGGGAATTAATTCTATAAAAAAGAACGTTTTTTTGTGTGTTTTAAAATAAAACGATTATCTTTGCAGCATCTAAAAAAATAAAAAATGAACGTAAACTTGTTCCATCATCATCATCATTTTCCGACTTGCAATCAGGTGAGCTGAAAAAAGATGTATGCATGTAGCAATACCGAATAATGTCTTATGAACCGCCTGATGAAAGTCAGGCGGTTTTTTATTTATACACTCTAAGCGATACGGAATAATATGAATCAAACAACGGAAAAAATTAAATTAGCCATTCAAAAGAGCGGGCGGCTCAGTGAAAAGTCGCTCGAACTGATGGAAGAGTGCGGAATTAAAATATCGAACGGTAACCGCAAGCTGAAGACGGAAGCGAAGAACTTCCCGATGGAAATTCTGTTTCTTCGCGATGACGATATTCCCCAATATGTGGAACAAGGCGTGGCCGACATCGGCATATTGGGCGAAAACGAAGTGTGGGAGAAAGACAAGGACGTGGAAACCATCGAAAAATTAGGCTTCGGCAATTGCCGCCTTTCGCTGGCCATCCCCAAGGAAGAAGAATACACGGGATTGGATTACTTCAATAGGAAAAGAATTGCGACAAGCTATCCGAAAATCCTCTCGAAGTTCTTTGCCGTGAAAGGCATCGACGTACGCATAGAGGAAATCGGCGGGAGCGTGGAGATTGCAACGGGCATCGGCTTGGCCGACGGCATCTTCGATATCGTCAGCACGGGAAGCACCCTTATCATGAACGGACTGAAGGAAGTCGAAGCCATTATTAAGAGTGAGGCGGTGCTGATCTCCAACAAGAATCTTTCCCCTGCAAAAACAGAACTGTTGGAAAAGTTATTGTTTCGTATCAAAGCGTATAAAAACGGATTGGGACGGAAGTATGTGTTGTTGAATGCCCCCAACGAGGTGGTTCCCAAAATCGTATCGTTGCTGCCGGGCATGCGATCGCCCAGTATTATTCCTCTTGCCGATGAGGGCTGGAGCAGTGTGCACTCGGTGATTAATGATGATGACTTTTGGGATATTATCGATGAATTGAAATTGCTGGGGGCCGAAGGCATTCTGGTGATTCCAATTGAGAAGATGATTCAGTGAGCAAAAATGGTGGTTGGAGGATAGAGACAGGGAGACAGGGAGACAGGGAGACAGGGAGACAGGGAGACAGGGAGACAAAGGGAAAAAGGGAAAAAGGGACAAAGAGACTGGGAGACATTAGACTTTAGACATTGGACATTAGACATATATGAAAATAATATCGAATCCGGGCGAACAAAAATGGGCGAAACTGACCGGACGCCCGAAAACGAATCAAACGAAACTGATGGATACCGTCAATAAAATATTTTACGACATCCATAAGAAGGGCGACCGAGCCGTGAAAAAATATTCCCGCCAGTTCGACGGGTTCGACAACGACACATTCCTTGTCGATAACGAAACGATACAGGCAGCCGCAAGCGGTCTTTCCGAACAGTTGAAACAAGCTATCGGCTTAGCCAAAGCCAACATCGGGAAGTTCCACTTGTCACAGCAGCTCACCGAAGCGAAGACGGAAACGTCACCGGGCGTGATGTGCTGGCGCGAGGCGCGTGCCATAGAACGGATCGGCATCTATGTGCCGGGCGGATCGGCGCCGCTCTTTTCGACCGTCCTCATGCTCGCTGTTCCCGCACGGATAGCCGGATGCAAAGAGATTGTGCTATGCACGCCCCCCGATAAAGACGGGAACATTCATCCCGCCATTCTGTATGCCGCACAAACCGCCGGAGTAACGCAACTTTTCGCCGTGGGAGGCATTCAAGCCATCGCCGCCATGGCATTCGGAACCGAAACGATTCCGAAAGTCGATAAGATCTTCGGCCCTGGCAATCAATATGTAATGGCCGCCAAACACGCCGCCCAATATTACGGTACGGCCATCGATATGCCCGCGGGACCGAGCGAAGTGCTGGTAATCGCCGACGAAACCTGCCGTCCCTCGTTCGTGGCGGCCGACCTGCTTTCGCAAGCCGAGCATGGGCCGGACAGTCAAGTGATCTTTTTATCGAATAACAAAAAGATCCTGAAAGAAGTGAACAAGGAGTTGACGTTGCAACTCGACAACCTGCCGCGCAAGGAGATCGCCGAACAAGCATTGAAGAACAGCAAGGCTATTTTTTTCAACGATATCGCGACGTGCATTTCTTTCAGCAACCGTTATGCGCCGGAGCACCTGATTCTCGCCGTGGAAAATCCCGTTTTACGAAGCCGCGAAGTAACCAACGCCGGCTCGGTGTTCCTTGGCAATTACAGTTGCGAGAGCGCCGGCGATTATGCAAGCGGCACCAACCACACGCTTCCCACAGGCGGAAATGCAAAAGTGTACAGCGGCGTGTCGCTCGACAGTTTCGTCAAGAAGATCACGTTTCAACAACTCAACGAAGAAGGAATATCGGCCATCGGCCCCGCCGTAGAAATCATGGCGGAGACCGAAACGCTTTACGCCCACAAGAATGCCATGACATTGCGCTTGGGCGACGTGGCCGGGAAATACCTATCCGCAACATCCACCGATCAAACCGAAAAAGAATGAAACGAACATTTGAATGGACCAAAGCGGTGCGCCCCAACATCCTCGCGCTGCATCCCTACTCGAGCGCCCGCGACGAATTTACGGGCGAGGAAGGCATCTTCCTCGATGCCAACGAAAATCCTTTCGGAGAATACAACCGCTATCCCGATCCGCATCAAAAGGCGTTGAAACAAGCTTTAAGCGAAGTGAAAGGGGTGCCTGCCGGGCAACTGTTCATCGGCAACGGCAGCGACGAAATCATCGACTTGGTGTACCGCATCTTTTGCGAGCCGGGTAAGGATAGCGTGATTATCTGTCCGCCCACTTACGGAATGTATGAAGTGGCGGCGAATATCAACGATGTGGCTATCCGGCGCATTCCCCTTACCGCATCGTTTCAATTGAACGCCGACGCGATTCTGCAAACGGCGCAAACCGATCCGTCGGTGAAGTTGCTCTTCCTCTGCTCGCCCAATAATCCCACGGGCAACGGGCTGAACGGCGTGGAGGAAGTCATCCGCGCCTTTCCGGGTATCGTGGTGGTGGACGAGGCCTACATCGACTTTTATCCGGGGCGCTCGCTGAAAAACCGAACGGCCGCGCATCCCAACCTGATCGTCATGCAGACCTTCAGCAAGGCTTGGGCGTTGGCAAGCGCGCGCGTGGGCATTGCCTTTGCGCAGGAACGGCTGATTGCGCTGATGGACAAGACGAAGCCGCCGTATAATGTAAGCCGCCTCAATCAGGAGGCCGCCCTTGCCGCACTTTCGCATCCGGAGGCCTTCGAGGAACGGCTATCCGTCATTCTCGAACAGAAAGAACGGCTGCTGCACGAACTGTCGCGCATCGGCATCGTGAAAAAAATATATCCTTCGGATGCTAATTTCCTGTTGGTGGAGGTCGATGATGCCAATCGCGTATACGACCGGCTGGTGGAGAAGAAGGTGATTGTCCGCAACCGCCATTCGCAAGTGCCGGGCTGCATCCGCATCACCGTCGGGTCGCCCGAAGAAAACGACAAGTTGCTGAAAGAACTCGAAATGATGTGCTAATTAGCAAATGAGCAAATGAGCATATTAGCAAATGGGCAGATGAGCATATTAGCAAATGGGCAGATGAGCATATTAGCATATTAGCAAATGAGCAGATGGGCAGATGAGCAAATGAGGGGATGAGCAGATGTGCCGATTAGTATTGGGAGGAGCGAATTCCGATTCGCCCTTGATACGGCAACCGGATGAAATAAGAAGTCGGAAGCCGGAAGAATTGCTGACTGCAAACGTTAGACGGAGCCCAGAGACTGGAGACAAGAGACCGAAGACCGGAGACTGAAGACTGGAGACCGGAGACTGAAGACCGGAGACTGAAGACCGGAGACTAAAGACCGGAGACTAAAGACTAAAGACTAAAAAGATATGAAAAAAGTATTATTTATAGACCGGGACGGCACGCTGGTGACAGAGCCGCCGGAAGATTATCAAGTGGACAGCCTCGAAAAGCTGGAGTTTGTCCCCGGCGTGTTCCAAAATCTGGCGCGCATCGCGGCCGAACTGGAATATGAACTGGTGATGGTGAGCAATCAGGATGGATTGGGCACGGCGGCGTTTCCCGAAGAGACCTTTTGGCCCGTACAGAACAAAATCATCCGGGCATTGAAGAACGAAGGAATCGTATTTAGCGAAATCCTTATCGACCGCTCGTTTCCCGAAGACAACCTCCCCACCCGCAAGCCGGGGACGGGACTGTTGACACACTACCTGAAGGGAGGCTACAATCTGCCCGCGTCGTTTGTCATCGGCGACCGTCCGACAGATATACTACTGGCCGAAAACATCGGTTGCCGGGCGATTTACCTAAATAAGGAGAGTCATCCCGAAGCCGCGTTATCCACCCCCGACTGGAGCGAGATTTATCGTTTCCTGAAAGCGGAACCGCGACAAGCATCGGTAGAACGCCATACGTCGGAGACCTCGATATTCGTTTCCGTCAACCTCGACGGAACGGGCAAAAGCAGTATTTCCACGGGCCTCGGATTCTTCGACCACATGCTCGAACAGATTGCGCGCCACGGATCGGTCGACCTCACGGTGCAGGTGAAAGGCGACCTGCAGGTCGATGAGCACCATACCATCGAAGATACCGCCATCGCGCTGGGCGAAGCGTTCAACCGGGCTCTCGCATCGAAAAAAGGGATTGAACGCTATGGGTTTCTCTTGCCGATGGACGATTGTCTGGCGCAGGTGGCCATCGATTTCGGCGGACGACCCTGGCTGGTATGGAACGCCGATTTCCGGCGCGAGAAAATAGGCGATATGCCCACCGAAATGTTCCTGCATTTCTTCAAATCGTTTACCGACAACGCCCGCTGCAACCTCAACATACAAGCCGAAGGCGATAACGAACACCATAAGATCGAATCGATTTTCAAAGCCTTTGCCAAAGCCATCCGCATGGCGGTGAAAAGGGGCGAAGGAGGAGGAATCCCAAGTACGAAAGGAGTTTTATAATGATAGCAATTATACAATACAACGCCGGCAACATCGCCTCGGTCAGAAATGCCGTGGAACGCCTCGGCTATCCGTGCCTCGTCACCGACAACCGCGAGCAACTGCGGCAAGCCGACAAAGTCATCCTGCCGGGCGTGGGCGAAGCGCATTCGGCCATGCGCCATCTCCGCGAAAAGGGCCTCGACACGGTCATCCGTTCATTGCAGCAACCGGTATTGGGCATCTGCCTCGGGCAGCAACTGCTGTGCAACCATTCCGAAGAAGGCGATGCGGACGGCCTCGGCATTTTCGACGCACAAGTCCGCAAATTTCCGCCCGAAGATATCGTGCCGCACATCGGATGGGACAACCTGACGAATACGCGGGGCACGCTTTTCGACGGCTTCGGCGCTGCGGACACGGTATATTTCGTCCACAGCTATTATGCCGGCATTTGCCGCGACACGATAGCCATTTGCAACTACATCCTGCCCTTCAGCGCAGCCATGCAGAAGGATAATTTCTACGCCGTACAGTTTCATCCCGAAAAATCAGCCGGCGTGGGCGAACGAATATTGAAAAACTTTTTAACAATCCCCTCATGAGACTGATTCCGGCTATCGATATTATCGACGGTAAGTGCGTGCGCCTGACCAAAGGCGATTACCGCACGCAAAAGGTTTACAACGCCAGCCCGCTCGACGTGGCGAAAGCGTTTGAAGACCACGGCCTGCGGTATGTGCATGTGGTAGACCTCGACGGCGCCAAATCCGACCATATCGTCAACCACAAGGTGCTGCGCGATATCGCCACGAAGACGTCGTTGCAGGTCGATTTCGGAGGCGGCATCAAGTCCGATGACGATGTACGCGCCGCCTTCGACAACGGGGCGCATCAGGTGACGGCGGGAAGCATCGCCGCCCGTCATCCCGAACGGTTTCTCGACTGGCTTGCCGCCTATGGAAGCGACCGTATCATCCTGGGTGCCGATTGTATGCATCGACGCATCGCCACGCACGGATGGCAGGAGCATTCCGACACTGACGTGCTCGATTTCATTGCCGGATACGAAGAAAAAGGCGTGCAATACGTCATCTGTACCGATATTTCGAAAGACGGCATGCTGCAAGGCCCCGCCACGGAATTGTACGAAGAGATCATCGCCAAAACCGGCGTACGTCTTATCGCGAGCGGCGGCATTTCATCCATCGATGACCTGCATGCCCTGCAACGCATCGGCTGCGAAGGAGCCATCATCGGCAAAGCCATCTACGAAGGAAGAATTAAAATTAGCGAATTAGCATATTAGCATATTAGCACATCAATATTCATGCTTAAGAAAAGAATCATTCCCTGCCTCGACATTCAAAACGGGCGTACCGTTAAAGGCATCAATTTTGTCAATATCCGCGATGCCGGCGATCCGGTGGAACTCGCCAAACGTTACGTGCAGGAAGGCGCCGACGAACTGGTCTTTCTGGACATCACCGCCACTATCGAGAAGCGCAAAACGCTGACGGAACTCGTCACGCGCATTGCGAAAGAAATCAACATCCCGTTTACGGTGGGCGGCGGCATTCACTCGGTCGACGACGCCCGCGCCATCATCCTCGCCGGCGCTGATAAAGTGAGCGTCAATTCGTCGGCGGTACAACGCCCCGAACTCATTACGGAAATCGCGGCGCAATTCGGCAGCCAATGTGTGGTGTTGGCTATCGACACGAAGCGCTTGGGCGACGAATGGATCGTCTATACCCACGGGGGCCATACCCCCACCCCGTTGCGCGCCGTCGAGTGGGCCGCGGAGGGTGAACGGCGCGGAGCGGGCGAAATCCTGCTTACGTCGATGAACAACGACGGCGTGAAGAGCGGTTTCGCGCTCGACATCACCGATGCCGTGGCCTCGGCCGTCAATATTCCGGTTATCGCCTCGGGAGGCGCCGGAGCGCCCGGACACTTCGCCCGCCTCTTCCGCGAGACGAAAGCCGCCGCGGGACTGGCCGCCAGCATCTTCCATTTCGGAGAAGTCTCCATCCCTCAATTGAAACAATTTTTAAAAGAACAAAACATAGAAGTACGATGAAAGTAGATTTTTCAAAATCGACCGACGGGCTGGTACCCGCCATTATACAGCATGCCGACACGCTGCAAGTGCTCATGCTGGGGTTTATGAACCAAGAAGCGCTCACAAAAACCGAACAAGAAGGCAAAGTGACTTTTTTCAGCCGCAGTAAAAACCGCCTGTGGACAAAAGGCGAAACATCGGGCAATTACCTGACGGTCGACCGCATCCTCACCGATTGCGACAACGACGCGATACTCGTGCTGGCGTATCCGCAGGGGCCGACATGCCACACGGGCGCCACATCCTGTTTCGGCGACAAGTCATCAAAAGGATTCCTCTACGAATTGGAGAAGGTCATCGAGCAACGTATCACCGAAAACCCCGAAGGCTCGTACACAAGCCGCCTTTTCGGCCGCGGCGTGAACAAAGTGGCGCAAAAGGTGGGCGAAGAGGCCGTGGAGTTGGTCATCGAAGCCAAAGACGACAATCTCGACTTGTTTAAAAACGAAGCGGCCGACTTGTTATACCATTTCCTCATCCTGCTCAAGACGAAAAACCTGCGTCTCGAGGATATCGAGGAGGTCCTACTCGGGCGGCACCGGTAATGTAAGGTTCTTTTTTGCCTCGGCGAACTGCGCCGGGGCCATTTTAAGCTTAAAATAGGGCTAAAATGATTGTTTGAGTACCCAAACAGGCATATTTTATAGCTTAAAAAACTTTTGAAGTACCGGAATAAGCTTAAAATGGGACTTTCCAAACGTTGGAAGCACTATTTCGACCTTTAAATGGGGCTTCCAACATTTGGAAAGTACTTTTTTAACCCTTAAATGGGGTTTTAAAAGTTTTTGGAGTGAAAAACAATGCTTAAAACGGTGGAAAAAAAATCTTTGAATAAAAAGATAGGGAGTTTTAAGTTCGTCCCGATAACAGAAGATGATACATTGATGAGTAAAGGCGAGTTAGATGCCGTCATAAAGCAAGGTTTGGAAAATATAAAATCGGAGAAAACCAAACGGTATACGATAGAAGAGCTTCGCGTCAAGAACATTTAGTCAGGCATCGTAAGGCCGGTAATAAAATCCTCTTAAAAAGAATCTTTAAGCTGTTCCAAGAATTGGAAACCCATCCGGAGAAATTTCACCCGTAACAGGCTCGATAATTTCGCAATTATTTATTTCTTACATATAAAGAAATAGCATATATTTGTTCTCGAAAAGGGAAATAAGGAATGAAAGTTATTGTACAAATAGACGCCACCACACCGGAAGGAAAGGAAATTATCGATTACCTGAAACAATTTCCCGAAGTAGTGGCTTTCGAAGACAACCTGCTGCACGAACCGCAAGAAGAATATACGACCGTAAAGGCTTCTACGGCTAACGACTTCGCACCGCCTGCAAACTATATTCCGATAGAAGAGTTTAGAGTGGAAGCGAAGAAGAGGGCTATCGCTTTTTTGGAGAGAAATGGTATACATTCAGCAAGTCTATGCAGAGAATAGAGCGTTAATTGAAAACCATACCTTCTTTTGATATCTTTTCCGCCAAAAGTTTCGCCGCCGCCCGGTCGGTCTTACCGTTTCCCGTTTGAGGAATAGCCGCGACGGTATAAACGTGTAAAGGCTTCCAATAATGAGGAAGGACTTTCGCCGCCGTTTCCCCTACCCTAACGGCAGACGGTTCCAACAACAACACTACGGCCTCCCCCAACTTCGGATGCGGTATGCACGTCACCGCAAAGGTCCCCGTTATATAAGGACGCAAAACCCGCTCGACTTCTTCCAGTTGTATTTTGATACCGCCTGAATTGATGACATTGTCTTTTCTTCCGATGATACGGAAACGGCCGTCGGGGCGAAGCTCGGCAATATCGTTTGTTATCTGTATTTCATTCGCGACTAAAGGAGCGTCTATGATTAACGTCTGTTCCTCCGACAAGGCCAGCCCGACGCCCGGCAAGGGCGTGTAATACCGGTCGGCGTCCGTTCCGTTGATTCTGCGCAAGGCGATATGCGAAAGCGTTTCGGTCATCCCGTAGGTCGAATAAACGGCATTCGGAAAATCTTCCAACGCTTTTTCCAACGCATCGTCTATCGCCCCTCCTCCGATAATAAGGCTTTTGATGCGGGATAACCGTCGTTTTCCGGCTGCGGATTGCAGGGAATTATATACTTGCAGCGGAACCAGCGCGGCAAAATCGAACGGCATGTCCGTCCGTGCGAGCGGATGCCCGTCCGGCGCTACGGGATAGAGGTCCAGCCCGGCATAAATAGCGCGCACCACCATCATTTTGCCGGCAATATATTCCAACGGAAGGCAAAGCAACGCCTTGTCGTTCTTTTTCAGCCCGAAGAAATCACAGGTCATCTTGGCGCTTTGCCGCATTTGCTCTTTGCGCACGGTCAGTTCCTTCGGCGCACCCGTAGAGCCGGAAGTGCGGACACGAAGCGTGGAAGGCGCGGAAAACCACTCCTTCAAAAACACATATAGTTGGCGGTGAAAGGACGAACGGACGGCGAAACCGTTTTCTTCCTCACTCTCGAAATATTCTTGCGTATAAACGTTTCCTTCAATACGTATTTTATTCATCTAAAAAAGAAATTAATCCGTCAGAAATGTCTTTTTGCGGAGAAAACCACAACCGATCTGCCCGGACGGTCAACGGCATCGGGATATTATTGGTATAAAGCGAACCCGTACCCAATCCCTGCGGCAACGGGTTGTCAAAGGTGGCGCACCACTGCGCGATACTGTTCAGCCCGATGTTCGATTCCAGTGCGGAAGTTATCCACCACCCGATGTTCAATTCTTCGGCAAGGCGTATCCATTCGGCACAGCCCGTTATTCCGCCGTGCAACGATGGTTTCAAGACAATATAGTGCGGACGGATGGTTTCCAGTAGCTTCCTCTTTCCGGCTGGATGGTTGATGCCGATCAGTTCTTCATCCAATGCCACCGGCAGGGGGCTCGACGCGCATAGTGCGGCCATCTTGTCGTGTTGTCCGGCTCGAATGGGTTGCTCGATCGAATGGACGCCCCATACGGCAAGCTGATGAAGCTTATCCGTCACATCGCCGTCATCGAAATTACCATTGGCGTCCACGCGCAACGTCATCTCCTGCGCCGTATAGCGACTGCGGATGAAACGCAACAGATCGAGCTCCCGCTCGAAGTCGATCGCTCCTATTTTCAGTTTGATACAACGGAAACCTCTTCCCAACAGCGATTGTATTTGCTTCAACATGCCGTCATAGTCTTCCATCCACACGAGGCCGTTGATGGGTATGCCTTCTTCGCCGCGACTGAACGGAGTATTCCATAATTGCAATCTATTCTGCCAGTAGTGCTGCATAGCCGTCTCCAACCCGAAAAGAATCGACGGGTAATCACGAAGCGCTTCCGCATCGATCGCCTGCCGTTCTTCCGTTCGCCGGCAGAAAGCGGCCAGCGTTTCGGCGTAATGCGAATCATACTCACAACTCAGGTCGGGAAGCGGCGCGCATTCTCCCACACCGTAATGCGACGGGGCTTCCGTATCCCGGAAAACGACATACCACACCCGGTGTTCGGTATACACGCCTCTCGATGTGCCCGCCGGACGTTTGAAAACAAGCGTATAAGGAATGATTTTTAGGTGAAACATCTGTAACGTTACGGAAGTTTGGGGAATTGTTTGAAGTCGGGTTCACGCTTTTCCAGAAAGGCATTCTTACCCTCTTGCGCTTCGTCGGTTAAATAATACAGCATCGTGGCATCCCCCGCCAATTCCTGTATACCGGCCTGGCCGTCCAGTTCGGCGTTCAGCCCGGCCTTGATCATGCGGAGCGCCAACGGACTGTGCCGCATCATCGTCTCTGCCCATTCTACGACTTCATCTTCCAACTTGTCGAAAGGCACGATTTTATTCACCAGCCCCATCTCGAGAGCCTCCTGCGCATTGTACTGCCGGCAGAGGAACCAAATCTCACGGGCTTTCTTCTGCCCTACGATACGGGCGAGGTATGACGAGCCGAAGCCGGCATCGAAGCTCCCCACGCGCGGCCCGGTTTGCCCGAAAATCGCATTCTCCGACGCAATCGATAAGTCGCAAACCACATGCAGCACATGTCCTCCTCCGATGGCATAGCCGTTGACCATGGCGATAACCGGTTTGGGTATCGAGCGGATCTGTTTCTGCACGTCCAGGACGTTCAGGCGCGGCACACCGTCTTTACCGATGTAGCCGCCCTTCCCTTTCACATTCTGGTCGCCGCCCGAGCAAAAGGCCTTGTCGCCTGCACCGGTGAGGACGACGACACTGATATCGGCTTCTTCGCGGCAAATACGCAAGGCATCGCTCATTTCTGCGGTGGTGACGGGAGTGAAGGCGTTGCGGTATCGCGGGCGGTTGATGGTAATTCGCGCAATGCCGTGATAAAAATCGAAGAGAATATCTTCGTATGGCTTAATGGGGGTCCATTCTCTTGTTGTCATGATTGTATTTATTTTTTTTGTTGATGATAATAAGCTCGTATTTGTTCTGCGTTTTTTTCCATGGAAGTAAACACTTCCAACAAGACCGGCTCCTTGCCGGATGCTTCCGTGAAAGCAGGCAGATGGCGGTGCAATTCTTCCGCGTTGCGGGCGGAGAGATAACGGTATCCCTGTTGTTCCGCCCACGCTTTTGCTTCCGTTGCATGGGTCGCCGAGATGTATTCGTTCAGCACTTCCGACTTATTCAGTCCCGGAAGGATATGGAAGATCTCTCCTCCGCCGTTATTATTCAGCAATATGCGGAGGTTCCTGTTTTTATATGGGTTCCACAATCCGTTGAGGTCGTAAAAGAAACTCAGGTCTCCGATCACGAGGAACGTCAGCCGGCCCGATGCGGCGGCATATCCCACCGCCGTAGAGAGCGACCCTTCTATTCCGTTTGTCCCGCGGTTACTGAACACCTGCGCCGAAGGCGGGACAGCGAATAACTGCGCCATGCGCACACTATTGCTGTTGGCTAATTGCAGCGACACATTTTCGGGCAACTTCCGCAGGCAGGCTCCGATGGCGTAAAGATCGGAAAAGGCGACATCCGGCTCCGCAACAGCGGCGCAGGCTTTTCTCCATCGTTCTTGAAAATCTTTTGTCTCCGAAACGGGCGACCGTTCCGCCAGATACTTCAGGAATGTTTCCGGATCGCTTCGGATAATGTCGGTAACCCGTTGAAAGGTGTCCGTGACCTCGCCGGAAGGCGAAATATGCCAGTGCTCGCGGATATCCGCCGAACGAATGAACTGCTTCAGCCGCTTCGAAACGATATGACCGCCTAACGTGACCACCACTTCGGGTGTCAGCTCCTCCTTTTCTTTTTCCGACGCCGAATAAAGCGCCACATCGAACGTACCGGTATCCGCCGCGGAAATATTGGATACCTGTTCCGCCAACACGACGACGCCCCATTTCTCGCGGAGCGCATCTAACAGTCCTGCTAAGCCGTTATCCGGCGGCAGTTGCCCCACGATAATCATACGCTTCGAATAACCGGCGAATCGTTTGTCATATCGATTTTCAGAATCAATAAGATATCGCTGCGCCGACTGCCGGATGACACGCACCGGCGGAAGCGCGGGTGTATGGAACCCGAAGAGCGGTTCGGATAAAGGAATATTGATATGCGCAGGGCCTTTAACCGGATTGTCCAAGCCCAGTATGGCTTCATTGATTAGCCGGTTTCCGTACCATTCGTCTTCCTCCGTTTGCATTTGAGGCAAGTTGACCGAATAGCGGGTGATCTCCCTGAACATACCGGCTTGCGGAATCGTTTGCCCGTCCATTTGCCCGATCCACGCAAGGGGACGATCCGCCGTAATTACTAACAAGGGCAACTGTTGATAATAAGCTTCGGCTACGGCCGGCCCGAGATTCAGGGCAGCCGTTCCGGACGTACAGCATACAGCCACCGGCTGATGTATAGCCTGTATGACGCCCAACGCAAAAAAGCCGGCGCTGCGTTCATCGACGATTCGATAGCAAGTGAACGCTTTATCCGTCGCAAAAGAGTGGATAAGCGGCGCGTTGCGCGAGCCGGGACACAAAACGATATGGGTTACGCCATGCGCCTTGAGCAGCGCGACCAGTTGTAAGACATTTCTTTTTTCCGAATACATAGCCATCCCTTATTCCAGTATATCCAACATCGTTTTTAACTTATATTCCGTCTCTTCCCATTCATCCTCCAAGGAAGAAGACGCGAGCAAGCCGCCGCCGGCAAACAACGTCAGCGAATCGTGCGCGATATGCATGCAGCGGAGGTTTACATAGATACCGGTTTCTCTTTCCGCATCGAGCATCCCGAGGAATCCGGAATAGTAAAGGCGGTCATATCCTTCATTCTCCTCAATAAACCGGAAAGCCTCCTCTTTCGGAAGCCCCGATACCGCGGGAGTCGGATGAAGCGCCTGTAACAACGTCCCGGGTTGCAAGGTATCCGGAAGGCGGAAACGGAAGTCCGTCCGCAAATGCATCAGATTACCCGCCGCTACCGTATAAGGCCCGTTCGTTTCCGGCGTGATATCAAAAGAAGAAAGGCGGTTTAAAAGATACGAGGAGACGACATCCTGTTCCCGGATATTTTTGATATCCCATGAAAGGGTATCCGACTGTGGATACCGGGTTCCCGCCAGTGCAATCGTCCGCCATTCGCTCTTTGTTCCCGTCAGAAGTATTTCGGGCGTACTGCCCAGCCAAGTACCGCTTTGAGGCGTGTGAAAAAGGTAGACATATAAATGAGGATATTTTTCCACGGCGCGAAAGAAAGAACGTGCGGGCGAAAAAGCTTCCTGCCGGTCGATCGTTTTGCTCCTCGACAGTACCAGCTTTTCCATCTCGCCGCCGGCCAATGGTTTGTGAAACCGGTAAAACAAGCGGCGATACTCGTCTTTTTCCTTATGGATATCCTTCCGGCCTTTCGTCTCTTTCCGCGGGCATCTCCGAATCTCCCTGTCACTAACTTCCGTGAGGTCGGTGCAATCCGGGCGTATCAACAGCACGGGTGAGTCTTCGGTTATCCGGAAAGGAGCGATGACGAAGCCCCGCCGCCCGTTCAAGTCTTCTATTCTCCGGAAGACGGAAGGCGTTCCCGACGATTGCATGACAAAGCGGGGAACAGTTTCGTGCGGCAACTTAAAAACCGCAAAAGGAATATCCTCTTCAATAAGCGCATCGAGGACAGGATCGTTGTCTCGATGCATCATCTCCTCTTCAACACGCTATTAACAACCCGGATAGAAGAAATCAACTTATCGGTGGAAGTGAACACATCCACATTCCATACGTGCGAAGAACGCCCTTTGTGAATGATGGTCGCAACGGCGCGTACCGTATCTCCCTCATGCGCCGACGATATATGATTGCCGCTGACCTGCATTCCCGTCACAATCTCGTCCGGTGCGCAACTGACCATCGAGCCCAGTCCCGCCACCGTTTCGGCCAGAGCCAACGTAGCGCCGCCATGCAGTATCCCGAACGGTTGGCGCGTGCGTTCGTCCACGGGCATCACCGCCTCGAAGCGGCCCGATGAAGCATAAGTATACCGAATACCCAAATTTCCCATAAGGGTACCGCGGCTGCGGGCGTTCAACTCGTCCAGCGAAATATCGGCCGGACGGATCTCGGCGATGATAAATTTTTGTATCGCGGTTGCGACCCCGTCATTGTCATTCGTTCCCGTGGTGTAATCCGCGCAAGCTTTAATCGAATCCTGAGCATTGCCCATGGCAATTCCGAATCCTGCCAGTTGCAGCATCGAAAAATCCCTTCTCCCGTCGCCTATCGCCATGACATTCTCCGTACCGACTCCAAGCTTTTCTATTAATACGCCTAACGTGTTTCCCTTATCGACAAACTCCGGCACCACTTCCAGGAAAAACGATTCAGAGCGGTACACATCCAGCACGCCGGCCAAACGTCTTCTCCAAAGATCTTTCAACGCTACCAGAGCCGTTTCGTCATCACTAACCAATACGCATTTGTGGGGAGAAAAATTCACAGCCTCGGAAAAGTTTTCCACCGCAACGATTTCCAGTCCGTTCAGGGCTGCTTCGTTTTGAATATGCTTATTCTCCGGATTCGTCGTGATAAGTTGATTATTATGATACGTAAAGATGTCGAATCCGTTCTTGCGCGCTTTTTGTTCCAAGTAAGGAATCATCGCCGGATCGATCTTTTTCTCGAATAAAACCTGCTCGTTGCCGACATCTATAATCTGCCCCCCATTATAGGAAAGGGCGTATCCGCCCAATTTCTTCAACTGTAATTGCTCGATCAGGCGGCCCAACCCATAAGGCGGACGTCCCGAAGCCAATACGATACGCATCCCCATGTGTTGTATTTTTAGGAGGGTTGCCAACGTCTGTACGGATAACTCGTTTTTACTGTTCACCAATGTGCCGTCCACATCAAGAACCAATAGTTTATATTTCATTTTAATAAGTACAAATTAGAAATTTAGATACTATCATTCGATGCTTTTATTCCCCCTCTTCCGATACCGACAGGAATCAAAAGGGAGTGCCCGAAAGGCAAGGGGGCAAACAACCAATCACAGAATCAACCACGAAGTTAAACAAAAGTTTCTAAACGCTCTTTATGATAACACGGATTTTATGCTTCCATTTATTACGCCGTTTCTTTTGCCGATTAAAAAATATCGCCTATCTTTGCGTGCAAACATGAGGATGTGTCAAAAGACCGTCATTCCGCGCTTGACGCGGAACCTCCTGAAAAATATCCGTTTATTATGAGGAGATTGCGGATTGAGTCCGCAAGGACGAACGATTTTGATTGCTTTTGGCACTCCTCCTACAGATTGCTGATAATAGGCCGACGAAATGAAAAAAGTATTCGCTGTATTCCTTCTACTCATCATGCTGGTTGCTTCTATGCAGCCCGTTATCGGCATGCATTTTTGTAAAGGAGAACTGCATTCGGTCGACTTGTTCTCGCCCGTAACCAAGGCGCCCTGCTGTGCGGCTCGCGAGGCGAACAGCAACCACGGGGACAATGCCCGCCGGCAACAGGGTGCTTTACCCTCCAATACCGGCGAACAAGAAGTGTCCGGCAACATGCAAGGATGCTGCGACACACATTCGTTCCGTCTTTCCACCGACGAGTATCAATCCAACGAAAAACAAATCCGGGCCCATGTATCGGTCCCCACGGCTCCCATTGTATGGTTAGCCGTCGACCTTTTGCAGGGAGCGGACGAAAGCGAGGGCAATTCCGCATCAGCCGTTAATTTTCCACCGAAAGGGCTTTACCGACAGCATAGTTCCATCCGGAATTTGATCTGTATCTATCGAATTTGATTTTATAAGGGACTCCGTTTGGCGTTTTCTCCGGGCAACTTGTTTGTATCCGTCTATCCGCTCCGTGCGGGTTGGATGGGTAAAGGCCCAAACTCATTGAAAATTATCCGTCATCCGGCAAGAAGCCGTAAGGCGGATCTAACGAATCAAATTCAATATGCTAAATAAAATCATTCGATATTTTCTTGAAAACAGAGTGATCACGCTGCTGCTGTTAGTAGCGATCATTGCATGGGGATTATCTACCGCGCCATTTAATTGGGACGGGGGCCTTCTGCCCCGCAACCCGGTGCCCGTGGATGCGATCCCCGACATCGGCGACAACCAACAAATCGTCGCCACCGAATGGATGGGCCGTTCGCCCAAAGACATTCAGGAGCAAGTCACCTACCCCCTCACCACATCGCTGTTGGGCATTCCGGGGGTGAAGACGATCCGCAGCACCTCCATGTTCGGCATGTCGTTCATCTATATTATCTTCGATGAAGACATCGAATTCTATTGGAGCCGCTCGCGCATCCTCGAAAAACTGAACTCGCTGCCGTCCGGCACCCTGCCCGAAGGCGTTCAACCGAGCCTCGGCCCCGACGCCACCGCGCTCGGACAGATATTTTGGTACACGCTCGAAGGGCGCAACCCCGAAACGGGCGAGCCGACGGGCGGATGGGATCCCGACGAACTGCGCACGGTGCAGGATTTTCAGGTTCGTTATTCCATCTCTGCGGCCGAAGGCGTGTCGGAAGTCGCTTCCATCGGCGGATTCGTCAAAGAGTATCAGGTCGAAATCAATCCCGACGCCATGCGCGCCTTCGGCGTTTCCATCATGGATGTGATGAATGCCGTGCAGAAGAGCAATCTCGATATCGGCGCGGAAACGATCGAAGTCAATAAGGCCGAATATCTCGTGCGCGGGTTGGGATACATTAAAACGGTCTCGGATCTCGAAGAAGCGGTGGTCACGGTGCGCAACAGCGTGCCGGTAAAGATAAAAGATGTGGCTTTCGTCAACATCGGCCCGGCCACGCGCCGCGGGGGGCTCGATAAGGAGGGCGTGGAAGCCGTGGGCGGCGTAGTGGTCGCCCGCCACGGCTCGAATCCGCTCGAAGTGATTAATAACGTCAAAGGGAAGATCGAAGAAATGGAAGCCGGTCTTCCGCAACGCACACTCGAAGACGGCACGGTGTCGAAAGTGACCGTCGTGCCTTTTTACGACCGATCGGGAGTGATACGAGAGACCATCGGTACGCTCGAAGACGACCTGACGCTCGAAATGATTATCTGCATCATCGTTATCATCATTATCATTGTCAATCTGCGAGCTTCGGTGGTGATATCAAGCCTCTTGCCCATAGCGGTATTGGCGGCGTTCATCGTCATGCGCCTGCTGCATATCGATGCGAACATTGTCGCCCTGTCGGGGATCGCCATCGCCGTGGGGGTCATGACGGATATCGGCGTCGTCTTTGTCGAAATCGTCATACAACACATGGAGAAACCCGAGAACAAGGGCATTACGAAAGGAAAAGCATTCGTACAACTCATCTACCGGGCCGTGAGCGAAGTATCCACACCTACCATCGTAGCCATGTTGACTACGATCGTCAGCTTCCTGCCCGTTTTCTTTCTCGAAGCGCAGGAGGGTAAGTTGTTCCGGCCCCTCGCCTATACCAAAACCATTACGCTGGTGTCGGCGCTGATATTGGGAATGACGGTAGTCCCCACCCTTACCTATTATTTCTTTTCGGTGAGGATATCGTCCAAGAACGTACGGAAAATCCTCAACATCATACTCATTGCGGGAGGCATCGTGCTATTCGCCTTTACCGGCGTATATGTAGCATTGGCGCTGCCGTTGTTCGGCATCAACAACCTTTATGCCCACCGGTGGAAAAACGAAAAGACCGTCACGTACATCAATGCAGGCATTGCCATTTTTGCAGCCACCGTGTACTTGACCTCCGAGTGGTTGCCGGTAGGCCCTCAAAAAGGGTTTTTCATCAACTTCTTTATTGTCATCGCCTGCATCGCTTTGATCCTCGGTTTTTTCTCGCTGCTGATTAATAATTACGAACGGCTAATACGATGGTGCTTGGACAACCGGTGGAAGTTTATGGTTATCCCGATTATCACCTTAGTGTTCGGTTTGACCATTTGGCTGGGATTCGACTCGCTCTTCGGATTTGTAGCGAAGGGTTTCGAAACCGTAGGATGGAAGAATTTCCGGCAGACGGGACTCTGGCAAGCATCTGCCGGCCGGTTTCCCGGCATCGGCGAGGAGTTCATGCCGAGCCTCAACGAGGGGTCGTTCCTGCTTATGCCCACGAGTATGCCGCATACGGGTATCGAACAAAACCTGCAATTTGTGGAAGCGCTCGACAAACGCATCAGTCACATTCCCGAAGTGGAAACGACCGTCGGCAAATGGGGCCGCGCGAATTCGGCGCTCGACCCCGCTCCCACGCAAATGTTCGAAAACGTCATCAATTACCGTCCCGAATATATTCTCGACAAAGACGGACGGCGCATGCGTTTTAAAACGAATCGCAAAGGCGAGTATTTGTTGAAAGGCGGATCGACCTATCATCCCGAAGACGGTTTCCGGTTGATTCCGGTCGACAGCCTCATCCTCGACAGCAAGGGCGATTACTTCCGCCAATGGCGTCCCGAAATTATATCGACCGACGACATCTGGCAGGAGATCGTAAACGTGTCGCACTTGCCGGGACTTACCTCTTCGCCCAAACTGCAACCCATCGAAGCCCGCCAGGTGATGTTATCCACGGGAATGCGCGCCCCCATGGGACTAAAAGTTTCCGGCCCCGACCTCGAGTCGATCGAAGAGGGGGGAAAACTCCTCGAAACGGCGTTGAAAGAGGTGCCGTCGATCTTACCCTCCACGGTGTTTTACGACCGGGCCGTGGGCGCTCCGTATCTCGAAATCAACCTGAATCGCGAACATATGGCTCGCTACGGCATTACCGTCGCCGACTTGCAGGAAGTCATCAGTGCGGCTGTGGGGGGCATGCCGTTGACCACTACGGTAGAAGGCCGCGAACGGTTTCCCGTACGGTTGCGCTATCCGCGTGAACTGCGCGAGAGTCCCGAAGAGTTGTCGAACCTCATCATACCCACCGCTACCGGAGCCCAGATTCCGCTGAAAGAAGTAGCCGACATCGACTACACCCGCGGGGCGCAAATGATTCAAAGCGAAAACACCTTCCTGATAGGATATGTGATTTTCGACAAAATTGCCGGAAAAGCGGAAGTTGATGTGGTGAAAGAAGCCGATAAAACACTGAAAGAGAAAATAAGTTCGGGTGAGTTGCAGCTTCCCAAGGGCGTGTCGTATACGTTCGCCGGCAACTATGAGCAGCAACAACGTGCGGCGTCCCGGTTACTCATATTAATCCCGATATGTTTGATCCTCATCTTGGTCATTCTATACTTTCAGTTCAAAACCGTCACGGCGTCGCTCATTCATTTTTCGGGCGTGTTCGTGGCTTTCGCCGGAGGATTTATTTTGCTATGGTTGTACGGCGAACCGTGGTTCCTGAATTTCTCGATCGGCGACATAAATATACGCGAACTGTTCCAAATGCGGCCCGTCAACCTGAGCATCGCGGTGTGGGTGGGCTTTATCGCCTTGTTCGGTATCTCTACGAGCGACGGTGTGCTGATGGGGTCGTTCATACACGACACCTTCCTCGAGCGTAACCCGCAAACGAAGGAAGAGATTAGGGAAGCGGTCGTTTATGCTGGCCTGCGGCGTGTACGCCCCGCCGCCATGACCACCGCCGTGACATTGATCGCCCTGTTACCCATCCTCACTTCTACGGGACGGGGATCCGACATTATGGTGCCGATCGCCATCCCTACTTTCGGCGGTATGTTGATTCAGTCCATGACCATCTTCGTTGTGCCCGTACTGCAATGCTGGTGGCGCGAATCGGGAATTAAAAAGCATGGAAGAATTAAAGAATAAATTACTGATTGCTAATTGCTAATTACTGATTACTAATTACTGATTACTAATTACTGATTACTAATTACTAATTACTAATTACTAATTACTAATTACTGATTACTGATTACTGATTACTGACAGCTATTTAAAAGAACATATATGAGAAAAATAAAAATATATTTGATCACCCTACTGTTAATGGTAACGATCGGCAGCGCGGTTGCGCAAACCGACTCGCTGAGTCATTACCTGGAAACGGCCGCTCGCAACAACCCGGGCGTGAAAGCCGATTTCACGGCTTATCAGGCTTCGTTGCAGCAGATACCGCAAGCCGGAGCGATTCCGGACCCGCAACTCGATATGGGCTTCTTCCTGAAACCGATGGATATTATCGACGGAAGGCAGATCGCCGACTTCACGCTCATGCAAATGTTCCCTTGGTTCGGGACGCGTAAGGCAGCGCAAACCGAAGCGGGACACATGGCCAATATGGCTTTCGAAAAGTTCCGCGAAAGCAGGGACAACCTCTATTTGCAGGTCTATACGCAATGGTTTGTCTTGTGTAGCTTGCGGCAGCAGTTGGCCAACAACCGCGAGAACAAGGATTTGCTTGCTCAACTGGAAACGTTGGCCCTGAGGAAGTTCTCCGCTTCACCTTCGCAAAGCGTCCCGGCATCCGGCAACCGCATGCAATCATCTCCGGCAACCGCTTCCCCGGCGACAAGCGCCGGCGGCATGGCTTCGATGGGCGGGAACATGGGTAACATGGGCTCCACGGCAACCGCATCATCCTCACGCAACGAACCGATGGCTTCGATGAACGCCGGCGCAGGGATGTCGGCAATGGGCGCATCCTCCGGCATGTCGGACGTGCTGCGCATCCAACTGGAGATCGCCGAAGTGGAGAATACGATCGAAAGCCTTTTATCGCAGGTCAGCGCCGAAACGGCGGCTTTCAACACGTTGCTCAACCGCTCCGCCGAAAACCTCGTGCATCTGCCCGACTCGATACGCCAAATTCCTTTTTCACTCGATCTTCCGGCAACCGTAACACAGATCAATCAAAGAAATCCGATGCTGGCCATGCTCGATCAGGAAGGATTGGCCTACAAAGCGAAAGCCGAAATGGATAAAAAGATGAGTTACCCGATGGTGGGCATCGGCCTTCAGTATTCGCTCATCGGCAAGCGCATGGATATGGGGCACGCGGGAATTCCCGTAACGGAGATGAACGGCATAGATATGATTATGCCTATGATTTCCATCAGCATTCCCATCTATCGCAGCAAATACAAGGCGCAGCAAAAAGAAAGCCGTCTTCGGTGGCAGGCAAGCCGCGAGCGCTACGCCGACGTCCAGAACAACATGCAGGCCGAGTTGTACCGGACCCGACATTTGCTCGATGATGCTTCGCGAAAGATTGCTCTCTACGAGAAACAGTCGCAATTGGCCCTCACTACGTACCGCCTGCTCGTACAGGAGTTCGTTTCGGGAAAAAGCGATTTGGCCGGTGTGATACAAGTGCAGCGTCAACTGCTCGACTACCGCCTGAAGAAGGCTCAATCCGTCGCGGAATATAATACGATGGTCGCGACGATACAAAAAATGATCTCTTTTCATGATAACGAATACGAAATAACAAAATAATATGAACGTCAATATAAAAAACAGATTCAATAATCGCTATGTCCGTTACGGACTGGTGCTGGCAGCCGGATTGTTCCTCGGATGGCTGCTGTTCAAAGGCTCGTCGCCGAAAGGAGAGAACGCTCAACACGTGCACGAAGAGACTGAAAAGCAGGTATGGACCTGTTCCATGCACCCGCAAATACGAATGGATAAACCGGGCAAATGCCCTATCTGCGCCATGGATTTGATCCCGCTGAAATCTTCGGGCGGAGACGATGCATCCATCGATCCCAACGCCATACAATTATCGGTGGAAGCGGTTGCGCTGGCAAACGTTCAAACAACCCGCGTGAGCCGTAAAAATCCCGTCAAGGACGTACGGTTGTATGGTACCATTCAAGTCGATGAGCGCTTGTCGCAGTCGCAGACATCGCCCGTCAACGGACGCATCGAGAAACTACAGGTTTCCTTCACCGGCGAAAGCGTGAAGCGCGGCCAAACCATCGCAACATTGTACTCGCCCGAATTATTGAGCGCGCAACAGGAGCTAATCGAAGCAGGCAAACTGCAATCGTCGCAACCGTTGCTGGTCGAAGCGGCGAGGGAAAAGTTGCGCCTATGGAGACTGACCGACGGACAAATATCGGCTATCGAGCAATCGGGTAAGGCCGATCCGCAGGTCGAAATAAAGTCGACGGTCAACGGAATCGTCACGAGTAAAAACGTGAATCAGGGAGATTATATCAATCAGGGAAGCGTTTTATTCGAGATTGCCGACCTGTCGCGGGTATGGGCCCTGTTCGATGCGTACGAAACCGATTTGCCGTTCCTTAAAAACGGCGACAAAGTCGCTTTCACCTTGCAGGCGATACCTGGAGAAACGTTTTCGGGAACGGTTACGTTTATCGATCCGATGCTCGATCCGGCGACACGCACGTCGAAAGTCCGCGTGGAAACCCCCAACGGCGGCATGCGCCTGAAGCCGGGGATGTATGCCGGCGCCACGGTGTCGGCACCGCTTAAACAATATAACGACGAAATCGTTATTCCCAAGTCGGCCGTGCTGTGGACGGGAAAACGTTCCATCGTATATATAAAACAAGCGGGGACGGACACGCCCGCGTTTTTGCTCCGCGAAATCGACCTCGGCCCTTCGTTGGGCGACTCATACGTCGTACTCTCGGGGCTAAACGACGGCGACGAGATTGTCACCAACGGCGCCTTCACCATCGATGCGAGCGCGCAACTCGAAGGCAAACGCAGCATGATGAATACCGAAGCCGGACACCCTGTCACGGGGCATGAAGGTCACACAATGACGGGAAGCGAAGGGCATTCGCACGCACAAGCGGCCGCCGGCGACGAGCATGCGATGATCACAGCGCAGGGACTTTGCGAAATGTGCAAAGACCGCATCGAGAAAGCCGCTAAAAGCGTAAAGGGCGTATCGCTCGCTTCGTGGGATCTGTCGACAAAGCAATTGCATCTGCATTTCGATCCCCGGCAAACCGATGCCGACAAGATCGCACAGGCGGTTGCCAAGGCCGGGCACGATACGGATAAGTACAAGGCCGATAAAAAGGTGTATGATGCCTTACCGGACTGCTGCAAATACCGGGAATAACGTCGGTGGAGAAAGGAATGACGGCTTACGTTGTTGAACGGGCAGATACAGCGCTTTTAGCGCATACTTTTTAAAGCGGACTCAATAATGAAGAAGAATAAAATATAAAGCAATATGAAGCATACTTATAGTATCAAAGGTATGAAGTGTGACCATTGCCGGACGAAAGCGGAAAAAGCATTGAACACCGTAGAAGGTGTCCGTGCAAAGGTCACCCTAAACCCTCCCGAAGCGATTATTACGATGGAGCAACATGTCTCCACGCAAATATTGCAGGAGGCTTTATCGAAAGCCGGAGAGTACACGATAGAAATGGCCGGCGACGATGCCCCCGCCCATCACGGGGACTTTCAGAATCATCACCATCATGGGGAACATCACGATCACCATACGCACGGCTCTGCGGACGGACATATGGCACATAGCGGAAATCTAAAAACCCGATTCTGGATTTCCCTCGCCGTAACGATTCCCATTATCCTGCTCTCGCCCATGATGGGCATACGGCTTCCTTTCAGCCTTTCCTTCGAAGGCTCTCACTGGATTGTGCTGGCGTTGGGTTCTTTCCTCTTCTTCTATGGCGGAAAACCGTTTCTAACGGGTGCTGCCGGAGAACTGAAATCGAAAAAACCGGGTATGATGACTCTTATATCGATGGGCATTACCGTTTCTTATATCTATAGCGTCTATGCTTTCATCGCCAATTATATCCTGCAAACGGCGGGGCACCGCATGGATTTTTTCTGGGAACTGGCTACACTGATTGTGATCATGTTGCTCGGCCATTGGCTGGAGATGAAGGCAATCGGCAATGCCGGAAACGCTTTGCAAAAAATGGCGGAGCTGCTGCCCGGAAACGCTCATTTGTTACAGCCGGACGGAAGCGTTCGCGATGTGCCGCTCCGGCAGGTACAACAAAAACAGCAGGTGATGGTAAAACCGGGCGAAAAAATACCGGTGGACGGAAAGATTATTTCCGGTGAGACGACCGTCAACGAATCGATGGTAACGGGCGAAGCCAAAGGGGTGGCGAAAACCCCGGGAGCGTCCGTCATCGGCGGGTCTCTTAACGGACAAGGTACGATAACCGTGGAAGTAACGGGCACGGGGGATTCGGGTTATCTGGCACAAGTAATGAAACTGGTCGGGCAAGCGCAACAGGAGAAATCGAAATCGGAATCCATATCGGACAAAGTGGCGGGGGCTCTCTTTTATGTAGCGATTGCGGTCGGGGTGGTTTCCTTTATCGTGTGGTATATCGCCACAAAGGATATAAACAATGCATTGGAAAGAATGGTCACGGTATTTATTATCGCCTGTCCCCATGCATTAGGCCTGGCGATACCTCTCGTAATAGCCCGCTCCACGTCTTTGGGAGCAACCCGGGGGCTATTGATCCGCAACCGCAATGCACTCGAAAAAGCAAAAAAAATATCCGTAGTAACAATGGATAAAACAGGAACAATCACCGAGGGCGACTTCCGAGTATCGGCTGTTAAAAGTTTATCGGACGGATGGAGCGACACGGAGATTTTAAAAACGATGGCCGCCATGGAAGTACATTCCAATCATCCGCTGGCTATCGGCATTCTGAATAAGGCGAAAAAAGATACGATCGACATTCCGAAAGCGGAAAATGTCACATTGATAAGCGGAACAGGCTTATCGGGAATCGTAAACGGGCTGCAAGCGAAAATCGTTACCGCGGCATACTTGGATAAGAATACATTGGCTTATGATAAGGACTTGTTTAACGAGTTGGCCGAAAAAGGCAATTCGATCAGTTATCTGTTAGTGAAAAATGAAGTGGCCGGACTGATTGCCCAGGGAGATCAGATTAAAACGGAAGCCAAACAAACGGTGGAGGCGCTTAAAAAAGACAAGATCACCCCTGTAATGCTCACCGGCGATAACAAGGCTTCGGCGATGGCGGTAGCCCGGCAAGTCGGCATCCGCGATGTTCATGCGTCGCTCTTGCCGGAAGACAAAGAAAAAGTGATTTCGGAATATCAACAAGCCGGGAAAGCCGTCATGATGGTGGGCGACGGGGTAAACGATGCTCCGGCGCTTGCCCGTGCCGATATCGGCGTAGCTATCGGGGCGGGAACGGATGTAGCGATCGATTCGGCCGACGTAGTGTTGGTAAAAAGCAATCCGTACGACATCATCCATTTTCTTTCGTTGGCCCGGAATACAACAAAGAAGATGATCCAGAATCTTTGGTGGGGTGCGGGATATAACATTGTGGCCATCCCGTTGGCCGCAGGCGTTCTCGCACCGGTGGGAATCATTCTGAGTCCCGCAGCCGGAGCAATATTGATGTCGGTGAGCACAATCATCGTAGCAATAAATGCGTTGACGCTCCGTATAAAGTAATTCTTTAATTCTGAACCGGTACATTTCCGGTTAATCCTATTCAATAATCATTTTAAAAAGAAAAAACAATGAAAAAGTATGTATTATCAGCATTAATCGCCGCAACGGTATTGTTTGCGGCCTGTAATTCAAACAAATCGAAGAGTGGTTCCGAAGAATCTCAAACGGAAGCAACCGTCGCAACGGAACATCACGACGAGCATGCCGTCCTCGGAGTACAAGGGCTCTGCGAAATGTGCAAGAAAACCATCGAAACGGCCGCCAAAAGCGTTGCCGGCGTGTCGACCGCCGATTGGGATTTAGATAAAAAAGAGTTGCATTTGAATTTCGATCCGCAGCAAACCGATGTCGATGCCGTCAGCAAAGCCATCGCTGCAGCGGGATACGACACCGATAAAGACAAAGCCGATCAGGCAGCGTATGATGCTCTTCCCGATTGCTGCAAATATCGGGAATCTTTGTGATATTACCGGGGAAGGCAAAGACGTAAAATTTTGCGTCTCTACCTTCCCTCAAAATTATATCAAAAAACACAGTTCTAATATCATATTTACTACCGCCTCCTTCACCGGTAATCTGTATTTTTGCGGCATAAAAATACTGTCTAATCGTTTTTTAACCTCATCATGAGAGAAGAGAAAAGAACATATTACTTGGCTATCGATATAGGAGCGACAAGCGGAAGAGCCATTCTGGGCACTCTGGAAAATGGCCGTTTCGAGATGGAGGAGATTAACCGTTTCCCTAATCCGATTATTGACATACACGGATTCCTTTATTGGGATTTGTTTCATTTATATAGTGAAATCATCGCCTCGTTAAAGGCTGTCAAAACGCGCGGGATCCCCCTTACATCGATCGGAATAGATACTTGGGGCGTGGATTTCGTATCTTTCGGAAAAGACGGCGAGCCGCTACGCATGCCGTACAGCTATCGCGATACGCATACCTTCGACACACCCGAAAAGTTTTTCACGAATATATTATCGAAGAAAAGAACTTACCTGAAAACAGGCATTCAGATCATGAATTTCAATTCCCTTTTTCAACTTTTCGAACAAAGAGAACGCCATACGTCCATTTATCCGGTCACCGATAAGTTTCTGTTCATCCCCGATGCCTTGTCGTATTTGCTGACCGGAAATATGGTCACCGAATATACTATCGCATCCACTTCTCAACTACTAAATCCTTTTGACCGGACATTCGACAATGATTTATTAGCGGAACTGGGGCTCTCGGAAAAGAACTTCGCCCCGATCGTTTTTCCGGGAACGCCGATAGGCGCTCTTTCTGAAACGATTTGCCGCCTGACGGGACTGGATCCGGTACCCGTTATCGCCGTAGCCGGACACGATACGGCTTCGGCAGTGATCGCAACGCCTGCCGAAAATAAAAATTTTGCCTACCTGAGTTCGGGAACATGGTCGCTCATCGGTATCGAATCAAAAGAACCCGTAGTGACCGAAAAGACATTCGCGCTTAACTTTACCAACGAAGGCGGAGCGGACGGATCGATCCGTTTACTCAAAAACATTTGCGGCATGTGGCTCATCGAACGATGCAGGAACGAATGGGAACAGGAAAAACCGATCTCGTATGAAGAACTCATCAAAGAAACGGAAAAGGCGCCTGCTTTCCGCAGTTTTATCAATCCGGATGCTTCGCGTTTTACGAATCCTAAGTCGATGATCGAAGCCATACAGTCCTACTGTCGCGAAACAGGGCAACCTGTTCCCGCAACCGTCGGCGAAATCGCACGGTGTATCTTCGAAAGCCTCGCCTTCCGCTATCGCCAGGTATTGGCCGATCTGCAACAATTGGCAGACTTTCGCATTAAAACACTGCATATCATAGGGGGCGGGTCGCAAAATAACTTTCTGAACCGTTGCACGGCTAACGCGATCGGGATGCCGGTCATTGCCGGGCCGTCGGAAGCCACCGCCATCGGAAACATCATGATGCAGGCCAAAGCAGCCGGAATTGTAGGCGACATCAAAGATATCCGAAGGGTCATCCGCGATACCATCCCTCTACACACTTTTATCCCCGAACGACACGACGAGTGGAAGGCGCATTATACCGATTACATCCATCATTTTCAAGAAAAATAATCATTTAAATAATAGTTATCATGTCAAAAAAAGAAAAAATCGCTCAGGCATACGGGCACGCTAAAGAACAGTATGCCGCATTGGGAGTGGACGTGGAAGATGCCGTCCGTGAATTGGATAAGTTATCGTTATGCATCCATTGTTGGCAAGCCGACGACGTAAGCGGCTTCGAAGTGCCCGACGGACAATTATCGGGAGGTATCCAAGTGACGGGAAACTATCCCGGTAAAGCTCGCACAATAGAAGAGTTGCGCAAAGATATCGAAAAAGTGCTGTCGTTGGCGCCAGGCAAGCACCGGTTGGGACTGCACGCCATTTACGGCGACTTCGGCGGTAAGTTTGTAGATCGTGATCAAATTGAACCCAAGCATTTCCAAAGCTGGATCGATTGGGCGAAGAAGATAGGGATTAAGCTCGATTTCAATTCCACTTTCTTCTCGCATCCCAAATCGGCAGACGGTTACACCATCTCGCATTTCGATCCTGAAATCCGCGAATTTTGGAAGGAACACCTACGCCTTTGCCGGAGAATCGCTGCCGAAATAGGGCGCCAACAAGGCGATCCTTGCGTACACAACATCTGGTTTCCCGACGGAGAAAAGGATAAAACCGTTTCGCGGTTCGAACACCGCAGATTGCTTAAAGAAGCGCTGGATGATGTCTTCACCGAAAAAATCAGCACCGATTATCTGAAAGATACCGTCGAATGCAAACTTTTCGGCATCGGCAGCGAAAGTTATGTGGTAGGCTCGCACGAGTTTTACACGGGATATACCGTAAAAAACAATATGATGTTGACGCTCGATGCCGGACATTTCCATCCTACGGAAGTCATTTCGGATAAAATATCCTCGCTACTGTTATTCGTTCCGGAATTGATGTTGCATGTAAGCCGTCCCGAACGCTGGGACAGCGATCACGTGGTTATCCTCACCGACGAACTCTCGGCGCTCTTTCAAGAGATCGTCCGTTCGGGACAAAAAGAGAAAATTCATGTAGGATTGGATTTCTTCGACGGATCCATCAACCGTTTGGGCGCTTATGCAGTGGGAATACGATCGACACAGAAAGCGTATCTCCAAGCGTTGTTGGAGCCGACCGACAAATTGCGCGCCTTTGAAAAAGAGGGGAAGAACTTCGAACGGATGGCTTATCTGGAAGAACTGAAAGCCTTGCCATGGAACGCGGTCTATAATTATTATTGCCTGAAGAATAACGTTCCGGTAGGCGACGAATATGTGTCCGCGATTCAATCGTATGAAAACGATGTCACATCGAAACGAGAATAAGGAATGAACACGCTTATAGGACTTTTGATTATTGCAGTGGGAAGTATGGGCCAATCGAGCTCATACGTTCCCATTAACAAAGTGAAAAACTGGTCGTGGGAAAACTTCTGGCTGATGCAGGGAATTTTCGCATGGCTGGTTTTCCCTGTATTAGGCGCACTTATCGCCAATTCCCTGCCCGATTTGATAACCATTTACGGCGCAAATTCTGCAGCGGCGTTCAAGTCGGTCGGTTACGGCGTATTATGGGGAATAGGCGGCCTTACTTTCGGATTGAGCATGCGCTTTTTAGGAATTGCCTTGGGACAATCCGTAGCATTGGGCACCTGCGCCGCCTTCGGTACGCTTATTCCTGCTGTTTTGGCGGGCGACAATCTTTTCTCGCCTAAAGGTTTGATATTGTTATTGAGTGTAATTGTCACCCTGACAGGTATCGTATTGGTAGGATATGCCGGAAGTTTGCGTTCTAAAAACATGTCGGAAGAAGAACGCAAGAAAGCCATTAAAGATTTTGCATTGAAGAAGGGTTTGCTTATCGCCCTGCTTTCGGGGGTAATGAGCGCATGTTTCAGTCTGGGGCTAAACGCGGGCATACCGGTAAAAGAGGCTGCAATAGCATTGGGAGCAAAAGAATTGTTCGCCCAGAATCCGGTGACATTACTAGTCACCATCGGAGGTTTTATCACCAATCTGGTATATTGCGTCTATATGAATCGCAAGAATAAGACATCGGGTGAAATAAGTAAAACACCCAAAAAAATATTCGTCAACAACCTGCTTTTTTGTGCGCTGGCCGGCTTGCTTTGGTATTCCCAATTCTTCGGACTGGGGATGGGACAAAGTTTTTTTGAGCCGGAGAGCGTCATGATGGCTTTTTCATGGAGTATACTCATGTCGTTGAACGTCGTGTTCAGCAATGTGTGGGGTATCCTGCTCAAGGAATGGAACGGCGCCGGCAAAAAAGCGGTCGCTTATCTGACTGTCGGTATGGCCGTACTGATCTTTTCTTTAATTATTCCGAATTTATTTTGATGACAAACGGATATAAAAAATTATAGGTATATTTGCAGGGAGCTATGAAGAATCCGTTTCATCTTATATAAAAACAGGCACCATGCAATTCAATAACTTAGGAATAAATTTTAAATATCTGATCGTTAATGGAAAAGATAAAACATTCGGATTAACGGTCAATACGGTGGGATTTCAACCCATCGCAGAAAACACCTTATATCCTTCGATAAAACATCCGAAGGCCTATTATTTCGATCCTCTGAAAGGTCGAACACTCTGCGAATATCAATTCATCTATATTAGCAAAGGAAAAGGGGTGTTCGAGTCCGAATCGACCAAGAAAACGTCCATACGGAAAGGCCAGGTTATTGTTTTGTTCCCGGGACAATGGCATAGTTACCATCCGTTACAATCTACGGGATGGAATGAATATTACATTGGTTTCGAAGGGCCTTTTGCCGATCAATTGTCAGAAAACGAATTCATTTCCAAGAAAACCCAAATATTGGATGTGGGTTTTAACGAGGACTTGGTCAATTTATTTATCACTGCCATCAAAGTAGCGAATGAGGATAAAATCGCCTCACAACAATTTTTGGCCGGAATCGCGTTACACATTCTGGGAATGATCTTGTCCCTTTCCCAAAACAAGAACTTTGAGATAAATGATACGGGACAACTTATTGAACGGGCTAAGATCATCATGAATGAAAATATCTCAAGAGAAATTGATTTCGATCAATTGGCCAGAAAGTTAGGCACAAGTTATTCATGGTTTCGGAAGGTCTTTAAAGAATATACAGGCTATCCCCCGGCTAAATATTTTCATGAAATCAAATTACGAAAAGCAAAGGAACTGCTGGCGGAAACCAACCTATCGATTAAAGAAATTGCTTATCGGTTGAACTACAGCTCGTATGAATATTTCCTTTCCTTATTCAAAAAGAGAGTCGGGGTTACTCCTCTGGATTACCGGGATGCAGGAAATAATCATTCCTATGCAAGAAAGAACAAAACGAACATAATGCAGGAATAATACAGTTACAGACAAATGAAAGTTACATTTTTACCTATCGTCTCTTTTTTATTTTGCGTAAATATTCTTTTCGCTCAAAATAATATTTTACGAAATAATTTCGATGAACAATTACAGGACGACCGAATATCGAAAAGTTATGTTACGCCGAAAAAAATCGTATGGTTATCCGATCAAGACAACAAGTATGTAAAAAATCAGGATGTTTTACTCTCCGGATTCGACGGACAATTATCTACAAGCGGTGAAGGAATGTGCATCCTGCGATCGGACAAGGACAAACAAGCTTCGATTCTATTGGATTATGGAACCGAACTGTATGGTGGTATTCAAATTGCAGCCGCCATACGAGGCGAGAAGAAGCCTGTCAAAATACGGGTGCGCCTTGGGGAATCGGTCTCCGAAGCCATGAGCAATGCCATAGACAATACCGTACCCGGCATGAACTCGGCAACGAATGACCATTCTCTGAGGGACTTCACTTTGGAAGTTCCGTGGCTGGGAACGGTGGAAGTGGGTAATTCGGGATTTCGTTTTGTCCGTATCGATCTTCTGGACGAAGATGTAGAGCTCCCTATCCGTTCGATACGTGCCATTTTCCGTTACAGGGATATCCCCTATTTGGGATCCTTTACCTGCGACAATAAACGGCTCAATAAAATATGGCAGGTAGGGGCTTATACCGTTCATTTGAACATGCAGGAATATTTATGGGACGGAATAAAAAGAGACCGCTTGGTATGGTTGGGCGACTTGCATCCCGAGGTATTGGCCGTAAATACGGTTTTCGGTGAAAATGAAGTTGTCAGGAAAAGTTTGGATTTCGGCAGGAATACCACTCCGTTGCCGGGCTGGATGAACGGCATCTCTTCTTACTCCCTCTGGTGGGTGATTATTCATCGGGATTTATATCTGCGTCAAGGAGATTGGGAATACCTGAAAGAGCAACAACCCTATCTTACATCCCTGATCGATCAAATAGTTTCTAAAATTGTCGATGGAAAAGAAAACCTGGACGGAGGTCGTTTTCTCGATTGGCCTACGGATGGAAATAAGGATGTCATCCATTCGGGGTTGCAAGCGTTGACCATCTTAACGCTCGAAGCGGGAAAAGATATCGCCGGATGGCTAAAGGATAAAGGATTGGAAAAAACATGTACGGATGCGTTGGCTTTATCAAAAAAACAGCAGCCTAGTCATCATGGTAATAAACAGGCGGCAGCCCTTTTGTCATTAGCCGGAAATTTATCACCCAACGCAGCTTCGGAGGTTATTCTGAAAGACGGAGCGAAAGATTTCGCCACTTTCTACGGATATTATATGTTGGAAGCGTTGGCTAAAGACGGCAAATATCAGGAAGCGATTGACCTGATCTCGAACTATTGGGGTGCTATGCTCGACTTAGGTGCGACCACATTTTGGGAAAACTTCGTATACGAAGAACGGATAAACGCTGCCCGAATCGACGAAATCGTTCCCGAAGGCAAATACGATATCCATGCCGATGGAGGAGCGCATTGTTATATCGGGCTACGGGGAAGTCTCTGTCATGGATGGGCGTCGGGGCCGACAACCTGGCTAACGGAACATATATTAGGCATAAAAGTGCTTGAACCCGGTGCCCGGGTGATTCGGCTACAACCTCATCTGGGATCGCTAAATTACGCAGAAGGCACCTATCCGACATCACACGGCGTACTGTACGTAAAACATGTGAAACAACCGGACGGAAAAATAAAAACGATCTACAAGGCACCTAAAGGAGTGAAGGTGGTACATTGAAGATCGATATAGATTGATAAAAGATTGATGTAGATTGTAAAATAAATGATGAAATCGAAATTCCGTAAAAAAATAGTTACTCTAAGCTGTATCCTGGCTTTCTTTTCGTTGCTGCAATTGAATGCCCAGGAAGTAAATAGCGATCTGTGGACGGCAACGGATGCTTTGGGGCGTAAAATCAGGGATTTTAAAGATGCCGGAAAAGAAAAGGAAAAATACGTGGCCATGTTTTACTGGACATGGCATCAAGGCGACGACGATACTACAACAATCGTAAAAAATATCACGGAAATAGTACGGAAACATCCGTCGGCAATGAAAGATTATAACCATCCGGCATGGGGCAAACAAAAGCCCGGATTTTTCTTTTGGGAACAACCGTTATTGGGATATTATAAAACGACCGATCCGTGGGTATTGAGAAAACATGCCGAAATGCTGGCCGACGCAAAAGTCGATGTCGTCTTCTTCGATTGCACCAACGGTTCGTTGACATGGCAGGATTCGTACGAAGCGTTGATGAAAACATGGGATCAGGCGCAGAAAGACGGGGTGAAAGTGCCGAAAATCGCTTTTATGCTTCCTTTTGGGTATTCTCATTATTCGTTGACTTCGCTCCGCCAATTATATCGGGATGTCTACAACCCCGGAAGATACGAAAACTTATGGTTTTATTGGAAGGGGAAACCATGTATCATGGCTTATCCCGATAACCTTTCCGATTCACCGGAAGACAAGGAGATCGCCTCATTCTTCACTTTCAGGCCGGGACAACCCGATTATGTGAGCGGGCCGGCAAAAAACGACCAATGGGGCTGGCTGGAGAATTATCCGCAACACGGGTACATAAAAACCAGCGACGGCGCTTATGAGCAAGTCACGGTAGGTGTAGCGCAAAATGCCGCCCCGGAAACCAAAGGACATTGCAGCGCCTTTAACCTGCCCGGATCGCAAGGCAGGAGCTTTTCCAAGCAAAACGGCTTCGATCCCCGCGTAGACGGCTATCTATATGGTTGGAATTTTCAGGAACAATGGGACCGGGCTTTTGAGCTCGATCCGGAATTAGTTTTCGTAACCGGGTGGAATGAATTCACCGCCGGGCAATGGCTTCCTAAGCATGGATGGACCGGCGATCCTTTTTCATTCGTCGATCAGTTCGATTGGGAGCATAGCCGGGATATCGAGCCCAACAAAGGTTGGGGTGATAAAGGGGATGTATATTATTTACAATTAATCGATAATGTCAGGAAATTCAAAGGTATGTCTCCTCCTGAAAAAACATCGGCTCCTAAAACGATAAAAATAGGTAAATCCGCCGAACAATGGGAGAATGTGTTGCCTAGTTACCGGCATTACAAGGGAAATACATTTCCTCGCAATCATCGCGGCCGGAACGACACCTATTATATAAATAATACGGGGCGAAATGATATTGTTCTAACGAAGGTAGCCCGAGATGACCGGAGTATCTATTTTTATGTAGAGGCAGATGAAAAATTGTCTCCTTCATCCGACAGGAACTGGATGATGCTTCTCATCGATAGCGACAGAGATAAATCAACAGGTTGGTATGGTTATGATTTTATCATTAACCGCCAGAGTCCAGGAAAGAAAAAAGCCGTTATGGAAAAGAATATCGGCAATCGTTGGGAGTGGCAAAAAATAGCTGAATGCTCATACGCAGTAAAAGATAACCATCTCGAAATCAAAACCGACAGAGCTTTTCTTCTTTTAGAAGATAAAGATATTGATATCGAATTTAAATGGAATGACAACATGCAGGAAAACGGTAATATCATGGATTTTTATGTAAACGGGGATACCGCTCCGGGAGGAAGGTTCAATTTTGTATATACAACAACACAATAGAGAATAAAAAACAATAGAATAAAGGGAACTAAAAAGAAGGCATTTATAATGAAAAAGAGAATATTTAATTTAGTGACAATCGTGATGGCATTTACTTTTTGCGCTTCGCAATGCAGCGAAGAGAAGCCTGCCTTATCACCGGAATCGTTGGAAAGCGGCTTCGTGACACCTCCCGATTCTATTCAGACAAGTGTGTATTGGTATTGGATCTCCGACCATCTCTCCAAAGAAGGAGTCGTGAAAGACCTCCATGCGATGAAAGAAGTCGGAATAAACCGCGCGTTCATCGGCAATATAGGCATTAACAACCTTCCTTTCGGAAAAGTGAAAATATGGAGCGACGAGTGGTGGGACGTTTTACATGCAGCGCTGAAAACGGCGACCGAATTAAATATCGAGATCGGCATCTTCAACTCTCCCGGTTGGAGCCAATCCGGCGGGCCATGGATTAAACCGGAACAGTCCATGCGATACCTGACGTCTTCTAAAACAACGGTTAAGGGACCGCAAAAAATCTCTATTCCATTACCGAAATCCGAAGGATTTTTCCAGGATGTGAAAGTCATCGCTTATCCCGTCACGGCCGGTAATCAAAACTCATTAACGGTTCAAAATACGGCAATCAGCTCTTCTCCTTCCTTAACGGAACTTGCAAAAATTATCGACAAGAACAATACGACAGGGATCAACATCCCCGAAAGCGGTGAATTCAGTATTTTCTTCGATACAAAAGAACCTTTTACGGCAAGAAGCTTATCCGTACAAGTAACGGAACGTCCGGTATCAACGCAGGCTATTTTACAAGCAAAAGGCGCGGACGGCAAGTTCAAAACCATTTCGGAGTTTACGATTGATCGCTCAAACATAGACCTGAATGTCGGATTCAAACCCTTTGCTCCCGTCGTGATTTCCATTCCTTCGATTTCATCGACAGGCTATAAATTGACCTTTAAAAACAGTAGCGCCCCGGTACATTTGGCGGAAGTGGAAATCAGCTCCTCTCCCCGCGTGGAGAGATACGCCGAGAAAACGTTAGCGAAAATGCACCAGACCCCGCTGCCCTATTGGAATGCCTATTTGTGGCCTTCCCATCTTGAAGGCGATGAGGCGAATCTTGCCATCAAAAGCGGAGAAGTGAAAGATATTACGCAAAACATGTCTGCCGATGGCGTACTGACGTGGAATGTTCCCGAAGGGGAATGGACGGTGTTGAGAACGGGCATGGCCCCGACCCAAGTGACCAACGCCCCTGCCTCGCCGGAAGCCACAGGGCTGGAAGTCGACAAGATGAGTAAAAAATGGGTCGCGGAACATTTCGACCGGTTTATAGGAGAGATATTAAGGAAAATCCCCGAAGCGGATCGAAAGACATTTAAAGTCGTCGTACAAGACAGCTACGAAACGGGCGGGCAAAATTTTACGGATGATTTTCTCGCGGCATTCGAGAACAAATACGGTTACGATCCCGTTCCTTACTTACCCGTTTACGAAGGACTTGTAGTCGACAGCCAACTGGCCTCCGACCGCTTTCTATGGGATATGAGAAGGCTGGTCGCCGACAAGGTTGCGTATGATTATGTAGGCGGATTAAGAGATATCAGCCACAAACACGGCCTGAAGACATGGCTGGAGAACTACGGGCATTGGGGATTCCCCGGAGAATTCTTAATGTACGGAGGGCAGTCCGACGAAATCGGAGGAGAATTCTGGAGCGCGGGCGATTTAGGCAATATCGAAAACCGGGCGGCGACTTCTGCCGGGCATATTTACGGGAAAAACAAAATATCGGCCGAATCCAACACGTCCGGAGGTCCTGCCTATTCCCGGTATCCCGCTATGATGAAACAACGTACCGACCGGTTCTTTGCCGAGGGAATCAACAACACCCTCTTGCATCTGTATATCCACCAACCTTATGAAGATAAAAATCCGGGGGTAAACGCGGAATTCGGAAACGAGTTCAACCGGAAAAACACATGGTTTTCGCAATTGGATGTCTTCATCCAATATCTGAAAAGGACAAATTTGATGCTCCAACAGGGATTGAACGTGGCGGACGTGGCTTACTTCATCGGCGAAGACGCCCCTAAAATGACGGGCGTCACCGATCCGCCCCTGCCGGTGGGATATCAATTCGATTACATGAACGCGGAAGTTATCCTGCGGGATATGAAAGTAAAAGACGGCCTGCTCACGCTACCGCATGGAACGCAATATAAAATATTGGTTCTGCCGAAGCTGGAAACAATGCGCCCGGAAGTCCTTGAGAAAATTAAAAAACTTGTTTATGAAGGAGCAGTCGTTCTTGGCCCCGCTCCCACCCGATCGCCGAGCCTGCAAAACCAACCCCAAGCCGACGAACAAGTCAACAAGGTGGCAAAAGAGTTGTGGGCGGAAGCCGATGGAGAGAAAGTGAAGTATCGCCAGTACGGCAAAGGATATATTATGAACGGGCTGAGCCTGGAAGAAGCCTTTGAAATCATCTCCTGCATTCCCGATTGCAAACTTCCCGAAGATCATTCCATCCATTACGGGCATAGAACGATGCCGGGGATAGATATCTATTTTCTCTCGAATCAAACGGACGAAGAAAAAATCATTTATCCCGAATTCAGAATCACCGGCAAACAACCCGAATTATGGGACGCAACCACCGGCTCGATAAGGGATCTTCCGGCTTACGAGCAAAAAGGACAATCGACGGCCGTCCCGTTAAAACTGGCGGCCAACGAAAGCGCTTTTATTGTATTCCGCCGCTCCGCGGCATCTCCCGTGTCGGGAAATATCGTAGACAATTACCCCGACCCGAAAGTGATTACGGAATTGAAAGGCCCCTGGAACGTCACATTCGATGCCGCAAAGCGGGGCCCTTCCGAACCCGTGGCTTTCGAAACGCTCTACGACTGGGGCACTTCTTCCGACAAACGGATTAAATACTATTCGGGGAGCGCGGATTACCGCATTCAGTTCGATCTTCCCCCAAAACAACCGGATCAACGCATACTGATCGATCTGGGCAATTTGACGGCGATGGCTAAAGTTTTCGTCAACGGCGCGTATGCAGGTGGCGTCTGGACGCCGCCCTACCGGCTCGATATTACCGAACAGGTAAAAACGGGAACCAACGAGTTGAAGATAACAGTGATCAATACCTGGACGAACCGCATGATAGGCGACCTGAATCTGCCCGAAGCGGAACGGGAAACATGGTCGCTGGTTAATCAGTATAACTCCCAAAGCCCGTTGCAGCCGTCCGGACTTTTCGGACCGGTAACAATCAATAAGATAAACAGAATGGGCGTTTTTAAAGAAAACAATAATTAGATTGCTAACCATTTTTATATTTACAATATGAAGAAAAAATATTTATTATTATCATTACTCTCTCTCGGACTAACACTATACGGAAAACCCATACTGCCTGAAATTTTAAGTGACGGAATGGTCTTGCAACAAAACGCCAAGGTGAAGATATGGGGTGAAGCTGAGAAAAGCAAAACTATCGAAGTGAGGCCTTCATGGAATAAGACAGCAATACGGACTACATCAAATGATGAAGGTTATTGGTTAGCCGTAATTGAAACTCCCAAAGCGAGTTTTAAGCCGCAATCCATTGTGATTTCCGATGGTGAAGAGGTGACACTCCACGATATCTTAATCGGAGAAGTGTGGCTGGCATCGGGGCAGAGTAATATGGAGATGCCACTTAATGGATTCTTTAATAATCCGGTCCGGAAAGCAAACGAAACAATTGCTTTAGCCGGACAATACCCTGCCGTTAGGTTTGTGACGATCCCGAATACTCAGTCGTTTGAGCCGCAGAAAAGTGTTAAGGGACGTTGGCAAGCATGTAATCCGACGAACTCGCCGAATTTCAGCGCTACCGCTTTTTTCTTTGCCGAGGCACTTTATAGATCACTGAATGTTCCGATAGGCATCATTGTCTCTGCTTGGGGAGGTTCCAGAGTAGAATCCTGGACGAATAGAGAAGCATTGAACAGATACCCTGATATCAATTTGACGGAAGAAACGGTTAACAAACTGCATCCCGCAGCACGTCCCCTCTTAATGTATAACGGTATGGTACACCCCATCTCGAACTACATCGTCAAAGGTGTTATATGGTACCAAGGGGAATCGAACGTCGGTAGCTATCAAGTATACTCCGAACGATTTCAGAATATGGTGAATTCTTGGCGTAAGCAGTGGAACAATCCCGAGCTTCCTTTTTATTATGTAGAAATTGCCCCCTATGAATATGGAGAAGGAAATTGGGCTGCTTTTTTGCGAGAAGCGCAATTTAAGGCGCAAAAGCAAATACCTCATAGCGGGATGATTTCCACAAATGATCTGGTGGAACCTTATGAAATACATAACATCCATCCATGCAACAAAACCGATGTGGGGAAGCGGCTCGCATTCATGGCTCTTAACAAGACTTATGGCTTTCATCAAGTGGCAGCCCATGGGCCGGAATATCATTCTATGGAAATCCGCGATGGGAAAATAATTCTTTCCTTTGACTATGCTGAAGGAGGATTCAATCGAACAGAGGGCATCGAAGGATTCGAAATAGCTGGACAAGACTCCATTTTTCTCCCTGCGCAAGCAATTATACATGATGGTAAAGTAGAAGTATCCTGTGCGGGAATGGATCAACCTGTCGCCGTCCGTTATTGCTTCAAAGATTTTCAAAAAGGCAATCTTGCCGGAACACGCGGGCTACCGATGGTTCCCTTCCGAACAGATTCTTTTGATAAATAAACAGGATATCGATGGAAGGCTTATCTAAAAGCTCTTTGGGGTATTCTATAAAAGGAATAGGATGGATATGATTTTCTAATCAATAAAGAAATTCAGAATCAGACTGCCACCACACTCATGCAATATGACCCGAGGAATACAAAGGCTGCATGGAAAGAAGTTTCGAAATTGGACTATCGTTGTCAAGACTCGAAATTGGAATTGGCGATTCCACGGGAATTGATTGGATTAAAAGGCAATCATTTTATTTTTGATTTCAAATGGTCGGATAATCCTGCTGAGTTGATAGATCCAATTTCTTTTTGTAATATGGGAGATACTGCTCCCAATAGAAGATTCAATTATCGATTTATCTGGGAAAAATAATTAATAAACAGGAAAAGACATGTCATTCAAAAAAATATTGAAAATAAAATCGATAAGGCCAACGGCGTTTATGCTATTATTTGTCGTATATCTATTTACCTTTCGACCCGGCAATGCATCAAACAAACCGGTTGAACCTAGTAACCGGACCGACACTGTTCGATTACTAGGTGGAAATGATTTGAAAAATTGGTACACATTTATTAAAGACAGAGGAATCGATAACGATCCCAATAAGGTTTTTTCTATCACTACGGAAGGCTTTCTTCATATTACCGGAGAGGAATGGGGATGCATCACTACAAAAGAAGAATTTAAAGATTATAAAATTATCTTAGACTATAAATGGGGCAATGCAACCTATTCCCCGCGTAAAGATAAAGCCAGGGATTCCGGATTGCTTCTACATTCTACCGGAAAAAACGGAGCATATTCCGGAACTTGGATGTATGCCTTCGAATGCAATATTATCGAAGGCGGAACAGGAGATTTTATTGTTGTCGGCGATGGAACGGACAATTTTTCATTGACCGGTCGAGTGGCTCCTGAAAAACAAAACAACTCGTATTTGCATCATCCCTATGGAACGCTGAAAACAATTCATAAAGGACGCATTAATTGGGTTTTTCGAGATCCTGAATGGAGAGATGAGAAAAATTTCCGGGGAAAATATGATGTTGAAAACAATGCGGGCGATTGGAATCGATTGGAATGTTGGGTGAAAGGCGACGAAATAAAAGTCTTTCTTAATGGAAAAACGGTAAATCATGCCTTAAGGGTTGCTCCCAACAAGGGGCGAATACAAATCCAATCCGAAGGTGCAGAAATATTCTTTAGAAAAATTGATTTAATTCCTATTTATAATAATGAGTATCTGTAAATAGGGCTTTATAATTTATAAATGTAATACTTGATCTTGAAATGAAAACGAATAACAAAATTTTATGGGTTATAATTAGCCTGTTAGTTCTGTGGAGCTGCAAAGATGATGTAGAAAACACCAAACCGTTAACGGGAATTGCAGTTACACCTCAATCGGTTAACTTGGTAATCGGCAGTTCGCAGCAGATAACGGCAACTTCCGTTCCGGAGGATGCCGACCCGAATGAAATGCCCTTTAAATGGGAGTCGAGCAATACAAAGACTGCGTCTGTGTCTTCTTCAGGATTGATACAGGCATTATCTGTAGGGAAGACGAATATTATCGTGTACGGACGGGTAAGCAACAATATTCATACGACGATCCCCGTCACGGTGACGCAAGTCAGCGTTCCTTTGACGGCGATTCATGTTACAACTGAAAGCTTAACGCTTACGACAGGCGAACTGAAACAACTGACCGCCCGCCCGGAACCGGAAAATGCCACAAGCGTGTCATTCATTTGGAATTCCGATCATCCGGATATCGCAACGGTATCCATTAACGGCCAGGTATATGGGAAGTCGGCCGGATTGGCGCTCATCACGGTGAAATCGGGCGATATCGAGAAAACCATACTTGTTACGGTCAAGCAACCCCCTCTTAGAATACCCATAGGTTCCACGAGTTATGCGGTCGACACGTTGAATTATGAAGAAGTATCGCAGGGGGTGAAATGGTTTAAGTTCAGTATGCCGGAATTTGTGAACGGATTCGGGACTTTAGGAAAGGGACTGGTCGTTAATTTACTGGAAGTGGACCTCACCTATCCCGGTAACAGAATAGAAGTTGTTCCCGCATCGACGGCTACGTGGGGAAACATCGAACGTCCTTCGGCCATGTCGGCTCGTAAACAGAAAGAATTTAGCGGTACAAGTAACTACCCTGCCGCCGTAATCAATGGCGATTTTTACCTTTTATCGAGTGGAAATTCAACGGGATATGCTTATATCAACAACCGTCCGATTGGTATTGAAATAACCAACGGCATGGTGGTTCAAACACCTTATTCATCCAACAGCGGATTTATCATACACGATGACGGAACACCCGATTTTAGCAACAACATCTCTTTTTCGGGAAAAGTGGAAAGCGGCGGCAAATCATTCACCTTAGCCGAGGTGAACGGGTATGCCGGTGCCGGCGAATTAGTGTTATTCAACAACCAGTCAAACTCGTACCCTACGGATTCGGCATTCGCATGGTCTCCCTACACGAGTACCATGGTTTCTTTATCGTATCCGGAAAAAGGATGGCGCGTAAATGACCGGATGGAATTTACCGTCACGGCTGTTGATTATAACATTGAAACAACCATACCTGCGGCAGAACCTTACAAAGGGAAAGATTTTAACGGGCAGGGAGCCATACTGGTTGGAAACTCTTTCGGTAATCCCGAGCAAACTCTCCGATTCGCAGACAAGCCTGAAAAACCAAATTCCCTGACCGTTTCCGATAAAGGCAATTATTGGGAACTGACAACAACCGGCAGCGATCCCAATTCTTATACAACGGGACTGACCTCCAGCGTGACGGGTGCGCCGGATGCATCGTTCTCCTTTGATTACCAAAGTGCGACAAGTATCAACGATTTCCAAATATTCTACGGCAGACCCAGCGCCGCTGTGGGAGTATCGACCGGCGAAAACTTACAATTAGTAAATACCGGCATCGACCCTGAAAACGAAAGCAAGTGGAAAACATTCACGCACGAGCTGAAAACCGCCATCACCAACCATCAATGGGGAAAAACCGGACATACATTCAGACTGGATATAGGCAACGGAACGGGACATCATGTGCTTATCCGCAACATGAAAATCAAGGGAAAGACTTCAGGGGAAGATTCCAAAACGTTCCTGAACAACCTTAGCGTAGGAGACAAAGTAGATGTTGCGATGGATATAAAGATGAACGGCACCAAACAGGCCGACAAGCATTTGCACATAATCGGTTCCCAAGACTTGCTCCTTAAGAACGGAACACCGGTGAACACCTGGAATGAGGTACATCCGCGTACCGCCATCGGCTACTCGCAGGATAAGAAAAAAATTTACCTAATCGTCATCGACGGACGGCAGACAAATTATTCAGTAGGAGCGACAACAGGGCAAGTGGGAGCGATTATTAAGGCCTTCGGGGCTTACAATGCAGCCAATCTTGACGGTGGCGGCTCTTCGTGCATGGTAGTTAACGGCGAAATAAAAAATAAACCATCCGACAAGTCCGAGCGAGCTGTCGCTAACGGTGTAATGGTAGTGGTGAAAAAGTAATCGAATATAAATAATAAAGAGACGACAAAGAGAGTGCTTATCAAAAATCGTAGTATTTGTATCATTTTTTGCAATATATATTCGATTGTAATCCTTATTTTTGCGTCGTTCAATAAAAAGAACTATGATACCAGCGTTTTACAACATTCAATTATCAAAGAAATAAATTAAAAACATAAGCATGGCATGAACTACAAAACATTATTTTTTGCGATTTTCTTAATACCGGCATTTTTTTTATTACCCGCCTGTAAAAATAATCATAAGAAAAATCAAGAAACGCCGGAATACACCGTCGCAGCATTCTATTGGCCGGCTTACCACTACGAACCTCGCGCAGAATTCCTCTTTCCGGAAAAGAAAGGTGAATGGGAAATCATTTATAATGCCAAAGCGAAGGAAGAAGGACACCGACAGCCGAAAGTCCCTTTATGGGGTTACCAGAATGAGGCAAATCCCGAAGATATGGATAAAAAGATAGAGACCGCCTTAGAATATGGAGTGAATACTTTTATCTTCGACTGGTACTGGTTCGATAAACAACCCTTTCTGGAGGATTGCATCAATAACGGCTTTCTGAAAGCCAACAACGGGCGCATGAACTTCTATCTGATGTGGGCGAATCACGATGCGACCACTTACTGGGATGTGGATAATCCGCGTAAAGACTCGGTCATCTGGGACGGCGAAGTAGATCGGGAACAATTCAATATCGTGGTGAACAGAGTGATCAATCAATATTTCAAAGACCCGTCCTATTACAAAATAAACGGCGAACCGGTCTTCTGCATCTACGAACTGAACACGCTCATCAACGGCTTGGGAGGCCCCGAACAAACAAAGGAAGCGTTGGATTATTTCACACAAAAAACCAAAGAGGCCGGATTTCCAGGACTGCATCTGCAAAGTATCTTATGGGAAGCGCTACCAAGCTCGATTGAAGGCGTACCCGGCGACAGCATTCAAAGCCAGAGCGAAGTATTGTCGTATTTCGGATTCAAAAGCCTGACGAATTATTGCTGGGCGCACCTGCAAAATCCCGATGGGGATTATGAAGTATGGGGTGATGCTTCAACGAATATGTGGAACAAATTCGGGAACGATTTTTCCATGACCTATTACCCGAACATAACGGTTAGTTGGGATGCCAACCCCAGATTTCCCTTCAAAACGGGTTATATTACCAATTCCACTCCGCAAAAATTCGAGAAATATCTTGTCAAAGCCAAAGAGTTTATCGATAAAAACAACATACAACCCAAAATAGTGACGATCAACGCATGGAACGAATGGTCGGAAGGCAGCTATCTGGAACCGGACACTATTTGGAAATATCAATATCTGGATGCAGTAAAGAACGTTTTCGGCACACCATCTTCTAAAAAAGAATGAAAACAATCTATTATTTTTTATTGATTTCGGCATCCGCTTTTCTCTGTGCATCTTCGTGCAAGGAAAAAAACATCGAGAACTTTGAAGAGGGAACTCCCGCCAACGAACAACCATCGGCCGAGGAGATCGCGTTCGTTCAACCGTACGCGGGCGCGGATGAACTGGGACGAGTTTTGCCCGGTAACAAAGAAACCGGTAACTTGAGAAAAGACCGGCAAGTGGCTATGTTCTATTTCCTATGGCAAGGCGATCCCATCTCGAAAACATCGGAACATGCGTGGGATCTGAGTAAAATAATTCCGGCACATCCCGAAGCGCTTGAAGACGGAGACAGTCCGCACTGGGGTTCTGCTTCGCGAGGATTTTATTATTTCTGGGGAGAACCTATTTACGGTTATTACAGCGGAGAGGATTATTGGGTACATCTTAAAAGCATGCAGTTATTGACGGATGCCGGGGTGGACTTTTTAGTGCTGGACGCGACGAACACCGTTATTTACGAAAAACAATCGGCAGTCCTGATGAAAGCGATCAAGTCTCTGCAGGATCAGGGGAAAAACCCTCCCCGAATCGTCTATTACACGAATACCGCTTCGGGGGATACCATGCAACGGATATACAATGCTTTTTATAAATCCGGAGCGCCTTATTATTATCCGTCGACATGGTATTATCTGGGAGGAAAACCCTTGATCATCGGAAGGACAAAAGAAGCCGAAGGAAAAGATTTCGAATCGTTCTTCTCTTTCCGGGAAGCCCAATGGCCCAACGAACCCGATCAACCGAACGGTTGGCCGTGGATCGATTTCCGCCGCCCGCAATCGGTTTACACAAACTTGAAAGGCGAACGGGAAATCATCAACGTATCGGTAGCACAGCATCCCAATCCGGCAGCCGGAATGGGCGGATCGGCCTTTTACGGTAATATGGATAATTGGGGAAGAAGTTATCGAAACGGATCGCACGGAAATCCGGAAACCGATATCCGTTACGGCTACAATTTCCAGGAACAATGGGATTACGCCCTCAAACAAGATGTCCCCTTTGTGTTTGTCACCGGATGGAATGAATGGATTGCCGGGCGCTGGGGAAGCACGGATGGGAACCCTGAACATTCGTATTTCTGTGACCAGGCCAGCCCCGAATACAGCCGCGATATTGAACCGACTTTTACGGCAGGCCTGAGAGATAACTTTTACATGCAGTTGACAGCAAACATCAGACGATATAAAGGCGTAAACGCGGTGCCGTCGGCGAGCGCCCCTAAAAAGATCGAAAACTTTTCGGATTGGAACGGGGTGAAGCCTGTCTTTACGGATTATGTAAATGATACGGCGCACCGGAATCATCCGGGAGCCGAATTGAATCCCTCAAAAACATATACGAACACAACCGGCAGGAATGATTTTTATATTCTGAAAGCGGCACGCGATAAAGAGAATCTTTATTTCTATGCCGAAACGTCCGATGATATCACAGATAATCCGGGGAGTAATTGGATGAGGCTTTATATCGATAGCGACCGTAACCACCACACAGGTTGGTACGGATATGATTACCGCATCGATGGAGGCACGCAATTACAACGTTACGATAATGGTAAATGGATTACCTTTAAAACCATTGCTCTTGCTCAAGAAGGGCAAAAGCTGATGATTTCTTTTCCTGCTTCTACCATCGGCTTAAAGACATCCGATCTTGATTTTGAATTCAAATGGTCGGACAATATGCAAGACGAAGACGACCCGATGGACTGGTACCTCAATGGCGACGTTGCTCCCGGAGGGCGCTTCAACTATGTATATCGGACAGGGAGAAGTGGAAAATGAGAAATTAGAAGTGAGAAAGATGTATAAATACTGGATATCCGTTTTTTTGTTTCTTTTTACATGGGGTTTACATGCGCAGGATACGGATTTTTACAAAGATTATCGTGTCCGTTGGCTGGAAAAAGCCGAAGCAAACACCCCTCAACTCGTCTTTACCCAAAAAGCGCCTTTGCAGACGGTAAAGATTGTTCCCGATCAACAAGCTTTTCAAGGATGGAAAGTTGAGCCGGCTTCGAAAGAAAATATACTCTCGTTCTATGGGAACTCCTTTCGTGATCAAACGGAAATCATTCTTGATTTCGGAGAACACGTGACGGGATATTTCTCTTTCTCTCTGGCCCCCATCGGTACTGTGGCGGACGCTCCCGTACGGTTGAAATTCACTTTCGGCGAGACTCCTTCCGAAATAATGACGCCGTTCGATCCGTTTCCGGGAGGCCTTTCCCGGGCATGGATGCAGGACGAAACGGTAACCGTTATGCCCCTGCCTTCCACCACAACTATTCCACGACGGGTATCTTTCAGATATGTAAAAATAGAACTGACGGCAAAACCATCTTATGCTTTCGGATTCACAAGCATGTACTGCAATGCCGGCACTTCGGCTGCAACAGCGGTCGCGCCCCTACCCTCCGGCGTTGATCCGATGATCCGGAAAATTGATGAAACGTCGTTAAATACATTGAAAGAGTGTATGCAGACCGTCTTTGAAGACGGCCCGAAAAGAGACCAGCGCTTATGGATCGGTGACCTGTATCTTCAGGCAATGGCCAATTACTATTCGTTCAAGCAGATCGAATTGACTAAAAGATGCCTGTATCTGTTAGCCGGATTGAGCCATCCCAACGGCTATCTACATCCTTGTGTATATGAAACTCCGGAACCTCACGGCGATTCTCGGTTATTCCTTTTGGAATATGCCTTGCTCTATAACGTCACACTGAAAGATTATCTGCAAGCCACCGGCGACAAAGAAACCGCCGGCGATTTATGGGTGGTCGCGAAAAAGCAACTCGATATTATTCACACGTATTTGCAACCCGACGGATTAATGGATTTTAAAAAGGCCAACAAAGAATGGTGGATCCATATCGATTGGAAAAATAATCTGTATAAGGAGGTTTCGTTGCATGGAGTGTCGGTATTCGCATTAAAAAACACCTATGAGTTAGCAAAACTGCTCGGAAAAGAACAGGAAGTATCCGAACTCCCCGCTTTAATAGAAAAAATGACTAAAGCCGCCTACCGCCGTTATTACGATAAAAAGACAGGTTTTTTCACCGGGCTTGAAAACAAACAAATATCGTATGCCTCCCAAATATGGATGGTATTAAGTGGAATCGCATCGAAAAAAGACGCCCGGAGAGCTTTGCAAAATTTAAGCCGTTCGGAAAACGTTACGACTCCGGGATCGCCTTATTTGTACCATTATTACATTCAGGCACTCATTGACGCCGGATTGCAAAAAGAAGCAAAGGAGATACTGACCTCTTATTGGGGCGGAATGATTGAAAAAGGAGCTGATACGTTTTGGGAAGTATATGACCCCGGCAATGATTATCTGTCGCCTTACAATTTTCATCCGTTAAATAGTTACTGCCATGCATGGAGTTGTACTCCCCTATATTTTATCCGCAGATATCCTGAAATTTTCCAACATTAAATTATTTATTTATCCATTATGAATATCAAATTAATCTATCTTTTTTGTCTTGCATTTTGCCTGCCACTTTTTGGCGGGGCACAGGAACTGCCTATCGTCCCAAAACCACTGCATGCACAGGTGAAAGGTGGTGATATTGCGTTAAAAAATGGCCTCCGTATTTATCTTGATCCGGACGCCCAACTGAACAAGCTCTATATTTCGTCTATCTTTTACGAATTGGGTATCCAGACTTCTTTCACATCCAAAAGCGATGCCGATCTTGTCGTAAAGCTCAACGAAAAAGCATCGCCAAGCAACGAAGGATATCGATTGACGATAAAAAACAAAAATAAAAACCGGATCACAGCCGAAGCTTCAACAAAAAACGGATTATTGTACGCATTGCAATCGCTCCGGCAGATCATAAAGAACGATCAGGGAAAATTCAGCGTCCCTGTTTGTACCATCGAAGACGAACCGGCCTTTCCATGGCGGGCATTTATGCTCGACGAAAGCCGCCACTTCCACGGAATGCACGTAGTAAAAGGATTGCTCGATGAAATGGCCCGCCTCAAACTGAATATCTTTCACTGGCATCTGGTGGACGACCCGGGATGGCGTATCGAGATAAAACAATATCCGGAGTTGACGACCATCGGATCCAAACGCGACTTTTCCCATAAACAGGTGGCGGAAGAATGGGATAAGCTATATCCAAATCGCAAAATGTTTTATACTCAGGACGAAATCAGCGAAATTGTACGCTATGCCGCCGACAGGGGCATCCAAATCATGCCGGAAATAGAAGTCCCAGGGCATGCTTCCGCAGCCATCTATGCCTACCCTTGGCTCGGATCTTCGAGCCGCTCGCAGGGATACGGCGTATGGGGCGACTTATACAACGTAACCGATCCGAAAGTGGAGGAATTCCTGCATCATGTGTTGGACGAAGTGATCGCCCTGTTTCCCTCCAAGCTTGTCCATATCGGGGGAGATGAAGCGAATTATACACACTGGCAGAATAATCCGGAGATCGTTGCTTTTATGAAAGAAAACAATATACCTACATTTTCCGACCTGCAGGTATGGTCTATCAACCGTTTCTCCCGCTATTTATCCGCCAAAGGAGTACGGATGATGGGATGGAACGAGATCACGGGCGACAATATCCGCGGGGAGGAGCACATGCAAGCCAGCCGATCCGAGCAACTAGCTCCCGGAACGATCGTCCACTTTTGGGACGGCGACATCAGTCTCGTGAACAAAGCCATCGAAAAGGGGTATGACGTGGTCAATTCGAACCGTCACTTCACATACCTTGATTATGGGTACGACCGTATATCGCTTCAGCAGGCTTATTCGTTCGATCCCATCCCCGAAGGATTGAAAAAAGAAGACGAACCCAAGATTCTGGGATTGGGCTGCCAAATGTGGGGAGAATATACACCGAATACGGCCAGGGTCTATTATCAGACTTTCCCGAGGATCGCAGCTTATGCCGAAAGCGGATGGACATCCCGCGAGAATAAAGATTACGAGGACTTCATCCATCGATTCCGGAACCTGAAAACTCTTTGGATAGACAAAGGATTTCTCAAAGATCAACCTCATGAATAAACGGATAATGATTCGTACCGTCAATTAACCGATGCGAAGCGACTTGCTGACAGTTAGTTCCTATGCGATATCTTTTTTACGCATATTTCATAGCGTATATTTTAATCCCGCCATTATATTCCGGGGCATACCCGCCCATTTATATACATTATTGTACGCACCATACCAATAGTCTTTGTCCGCAATGTTTTTTATATTTACACTTAATGTAAGTTTCTGATAACTATACTGTAATCCGGCATCCAGAAGAAAATAAGCGGGTAACGTAAAATTCTTTTGCAGTGTATTTTGTTTGCTTACAAACGTATATCCGCCCAGAAGGGACAACCCTCTCAAAAAACCTTGTGCAAAACTGTATTTCAACAATCCGTTGGATGTGTGCCCGGGTGCATTGTTGGCTATGGTTCCTACTTCTTCCGGCACGCGGCTTTTGGTAATTTTAGTCTCGTTGTATGCGTAAGATGTCGATAGGCTAAGATTCGGCAAGATGTTCCCGTTTAGTTCAATTTCTACACCCCTCGAACGATTCTCGCCCTGTTGAACAAACAGGTTGGGATTGGAAAGATCGTTTGCATTTACGGCGACGTTATCCAATGTAATTTGATAAACGGCAAGCGAAGCCGAAAGCCGGTTTTGGATAATATCCGACTTCAACCCCACTTCGAAAAGCTGACTGGTTACAGGCTTAAACTTATCGGTAAATATTTGCAATTCTCCCGCAGCTTCAAAGGGATCAAACCCTTTATTAAAAGTTGCATATACGGCAATATTGGATTGAAGAAGGTAAGTTAAGCCGATGCGAGGGAGAAATACATTTTGCTTTATCGCTTCTTCATCATCTTCATCATCTGTGCTGCGGTAGCATTCATTCCTTATTCCCACTAACAAAATCCACTTGTTCCATTTAATCATATCCTGAAGATAAATACCTTGTGTATAATATCGTTCACCATCCACTTCCATTGCTTCCGAATCATATTCCGATAATTTGTACCGATCGACGTGCCTTTTTGCATATTGCGGCTGAAGCAGGCTGAACCGGCCTACAATACCCAACCCATCGCCAAATCGGTCGGGTATTTCATAGTATTTTTGATTTAAATCCACAGAGGTATGCACAAAATCGTATCCGCCAAGCAGTCGGTGCGAGAAAGGGCCTGTTTTTATGTCGTATGTAAGAAATGCAGATACGGTATTGGTTGCCGTATTGTATTTCCATGTTGTATAATTCAAATTCACAGAGTCGTTTGACGCATAACTTTCAAAACCATGATTCGCCACTTTTTGTCTTGTAAGGTAATTCAAATAGCCTAAATTGAAATGCAAATCGCCGGTTATCTTATATTTGACTGATACCGTTGAAGCTATATTCGTTTCCTTTAAATAATCCCCGGGTTGACTCAGGTTTAGTTTTTTCGAGGTCGCTTTCAAGTCATCGTTGTCCGTTAGGCCGGGTTGCCCCCGATCTAAAACGCCATCGACAGCCGATATTGAAAAATCGGCGTTCACTTCCAATTTATCATTTGGGAAAAAGCTGAAAGAAGGAGCTATTTGCCATGATTTGCCATCCGATTGATACCGGAATGATTTGTTTTGGTCATATCCTGCATTCAAACGCCCTAAGAATTTATTCTTATTATCCAAAGCGCCTGTAATACCGCCTTGTATGCGAAAATGCTCCCACGAACCGGCAAATAATTCGATATCGGCAACCGTATTCTTCAAGGGTTTTTTGGTGATCATGTTAATTGTGCCGCCCGGATCGCCGTTTCCATACAAGGTGGAAGATGGGCCTTTCAGGATTTCTATTTTTCCAATATTTAAAAGCAGCGGATTTGTATAAGTCGTGTTATATCCTCTCAAACCGTTTATGAGCCGGGCATTTTCGGCCCTGAATCCACGTATGGTATACTCGTCATAACCCGAATATTGACTTACACCGGCTACATTATCAACAGCATCTTTCAGATTGATAATCATTTTGTCACTTAACAACGCACTATTTACCGTAGATATGGCTTGCGGCACCTGGAGCGAGTAAGCTTCCACTTTTGTGCCCAGTGTAGAATAGTCGGTTTCGTAAGACGGATGCCCGACAACCCGCACTTCTTTCAGTTGTTTAAATAATTTTCCTATCAGTATTTCTCCCACATTCAATGTATTATTGATTGGAATTTCGACTACCTGTTCATGTATTTTGTCGGCAGATGAAACCACCAGGGTATCTGCGCCCGACCGGATGTTGTAAAAGGCGAAAAATCCTTCGGCATCCGTTGTCGTATTTTTTGAAGCTTTCAACAACGAAACTTTCAATCCCTCAACTGGCTGCAAATCGTCACTCATCACTCTTCCGGAGATATTTCCCCTGGCATTTTGCGCCGTCAAGTATATCGGCATCAAACAAAACAGAATAATCTGCAAAATGAATTTCATTTTCATTTTTAAATATTTATTTTTAGGCCTATATAATAGTTTCGTGTGGGCGCAGCATTATAATATCTTCCTCCATAAGCATTTATATCATTACCCAGACTGTACTTTCGATTTAGCAGATTATCTATTCCTCCATAAATTTCGAGGCTATTCATCTTCCGCATCCAAAAGGTTTTACTTCCCCTTACTTGCAATAAATGATACGCTTTGCTAAACAGGGTGTTTGCGTCATCGAGCGGCGTTTTATCGTTAAATGTGTATTGTGCTGAAAAATGGAATGAAGATTTTAATTGAATCGCCAAACTGTTGGTGAGCACATGACGCGGGATGCCGGGGACGTTGTTTCCCGAATAATCTCCGTCTTCTGTTCGGTAATCTTTGTATTTGTAATGAGAGTAGGTGTAAGCCCCGCTCCATTTTACATTCTCAATAAAGGGAATAGGCAGTGAAAATAAACAGGAGTAAGAAATTTCAGCTCCTGTTTGGTCTGTCTTTCCAGAATTAACGAAGAAAGACGTTCCGTTTTCGTCTATCTGTGTAACAATACCATCTCGCATTTTAGTTGAATAGGCAGAAGCATCAATAATCAGGGCATTGTTAAAAGCAAATAATCTTGCCCCGATCTCCCTGTTCCAGCCATATTCGGCCTTAAGGGAACTATATATTTTATTGTTTGCCGGCCTTACCTCGGCGGTTGTGGGAGGAGAGTATCCTTTGCTTAAGGTAAAACGGAACAGCAACAAATCGTTTAACCTATAGTTGCAGGCAAAATGAGGCATCGCCACCGGTTTAAAATTGTTTTTGATATGGGTCGTATCTTTAAAGTGATAGCTGTAATAATTGTAGGACAGGGCCGCCTCGAATATAATACGGTGCTTCCATTCAACCCGGCCTTTTACGAACCAAAAATATTGGGTTGTGAGTATATCGCTATATGCCTGTAAGTTTCCGGCTATTCCGGCTTTGTTATCGAAATTATGAATATCCGATGATAATCTTTGCCACTCCATGCCGGCGTTGGTTGACCATCTTAATTTTTCACTTATCGTATCGGCGTTTTTTAATGTAAAGTAAGAGCGGAATCCCCAATTGTCTTCTTTTCGTTTTTCGTAATTTGTTATGGCCCTATTCGTATAATCAACAAAATTACCCCATGCAGACGAAGTGTTGGAGAGCATCGAATTAATGGCGATTTTATTTCTTAAACCGACGAAATACATTACATTGTGCGAACCGGTCTTTTGTTCTTGCGCTCCCGGAAGCCGGGATGTTGCCGGCCTGGCTTGTTCCGGGTTCTCATTAAACTGTTCAAGCGTTAAACCTCCCGGAGTGCGGTATGAAATATCGGAGAAGAAAGCGTATATATCTAAAAAGCCTTTTTTTGAATAATTCCAATTGTCTGACAGTTGACTGAAAAATTTATTATTTTGCGTATTCTGGCGGTAACCGTCGCTTCTCTGCCATGATTGTTTGAGCGATATAAAATGATTCCCGGCATTTCCGGAAACGGACAAATTATCCCCAACGGTTCCAAAAGAGCCTGCATAGGTGTTGAGCTGTGTTTTATCGTTATTTTCGACATTGCTTTTTAAGAAGACAACTCCGCCCGAATTTGCTCCGAATAAACTACCGTCGGGGCCTTTTAATACTTCTATGCCTTGGAGATCATTCATGTTTAATGCATTCAGATAGGTATTTCCTCCGGCGTCGGTAAAGGGGAATTCGTTGTAATACACCTTAACATTGCGAACGCCATAAGGAGAACGCACCAAACTGTTTCGTATCGACAAACGATAACTTCCCGGAGACCGTTCTTCCATGCGTATGCCGGGTAACGTATTGAATGCGCCAACCATCGAGGATGGGGCTTGCATTTCGATTTGCGTAGTGGTGAGTAGACTAACGGATGCCGGCGTTTCCCAATATAATTGTCTGTCCAAATAACCTGTGACTTGGATTTCGGGTAAAGTTGAAATAAGCGTATCTGTTCTTACATCTGTGCTATCGACGGACATTTGTTGCGCTTTTAAATGAGGAATAAAAAGCAATAAAATAAAAATGGTTATATCGGAATATTTATTCAAAATCATTTTTCCCTTGTAAATATTTCTTGTTTGGATGTCTAAACGTTTTTGCACTCTTTTACCATACGCTTGTCCGATACTGAAATTTAGGCATCCGGTAAGTTAAATTTCGGTACGATTAAAGAAGATGGTCCATAGGAAACAATTGAACCACCTTCTTCTAAATATTGTCTTTTGCCGAAAAAAAAAATCAGACAGACTAATTTACCACCGGTGTGTCAAGCACCGATCAATTCAAGGCAAAAATAAACATCTTACAAACTTTGGCCGTCGATTTCCAAAGGTCGGATTTCATACCGCCCGTAACAGCTAAATATTGCTTGCCGTTTACCAAGTAAGTTATCACCCCACCGCCATTAATAAGCCCGGTGTTTGTTTGCCAAAGGATTTTACCGTTTTCGGCATCGAAGGCATAAATGTCGCCGTTCATGGAAGAGGTAAATAACAGTCCGCTTGCAGTCGGCGTTACGCCCGAAAGCACAGGTCCCGGAGAATGATATTCCCATTTCAGACTGCCGTCCTTAGCATTAAACGCTTTCAGCCATCCTTTTGCCTCGGAGGCATCGTCCCAAACTATAGAGTCGGGTCCGAACCATGTAGCTCCCGGCGCAGGAATATTTGTTATCGCTTTTTCATATGGAGGTAACTTAACCTTCAGTCCCCAATCAGTCGTTCCGGTATAAATCACATCCAATAGAGGGTTATAAGCCGGACCATTCCATTCACTTCCGCCCAGATATCCGGGTTTGAAATAAGTTAAAACTTCACGAGACAAACTTACATCCGTGTTGATGCGTGTAGTAGTAGGGACTTCATATATTAAAGGTAATGTTCCGGCAGGGTCGGCAGCAGAAGCCGCATCAACAGCCGAACGGTCCAAGACGGACAATAAACCGTTTTTATTGGCAGAGGCAACGATCTTACGACCCTCTTTTGTATTTATTATTACCGGAGGAGCCGAAACGTCCCAATCATGAATATCATTTCTAACTAATTGTTTGTATCCAAGAAGCTTTCCCGTTTTAGTATCCAATGCTATCAAATAGTTAAAAAACTTACGGTCTTCGCCTCTGATTTCAATATCCATATCCGGCGCCGGATTGCCGCTAGGGACATACAATACCCCTTTTTCGGTATCCAAACCGAATGATGTCCAATAGCCGCCTCCGGTTACAGGAAGTCCGGTAGATGTTTTTGGATTTTCTTTGTAATCAGGAACGGAGCAGAACGTCCATACGGTTTTTCCTGTTTTAGCATCCAACGCATAAACATAACCGACCACTCCCACTTGATCACCGCCGGCTATCCCGACAAAAATCAAATTATTCCAAACCAAAGGAGCCATTGGAATAGCCGCTCCCGGTGTACCCGAACCTAAATCCGTTTCCCACAAAATTTTTCCGTCTTTGGCATCCATTGCAAAAAAATGTGCATCAGACGAACCGCGAAACAGTTTTCCGTCTAAATAGGCAACGCCTCTGTTTGCACCATATCCGCGCGTCTTCGTGTTCGAGCGCACCTTTTTCCACAATAATTTGCCTGTAGCCGCATTGATGGCATACGTTACCGTGTCGGAAGTAAAATACATCTTACCGTCCAAGACGACCGGTCCCGTTTGAAACGAATTAATATCCGATGCCAAATCAAAAGTGGCAACCAACTTCAATTTGCTTACATTCTCTTTGGTAAACTGTGTAAGCGGTGAAAAACGATCTCCCGCCAACGTACGATTATAGTTGGGCCAATCGCTTTCCCTTACTTGCTGGGCTTTTATCTGAAGCGACGAAAAAGCCACCAAAATGCTTAAAATAATTACTTTTTTCATTTTCATATGCTTTAAAATACATGTATGATAATCGGTGCTTTCGCATCATTTAATCACTTTTCGGAAGAGATCTTAAAAATATAAGAAAAATATCGTTACAAAGGTAAGGGTTCTATTGGGAAAAGAAGAAGATAAAAATATAAAGTATACTAACTATTATTAATATACTTGTCTAATTATTTTTTTATACAGGTTATTCATTGGCTTTTTCGATGCAAACAAGTTTAACGGATATATAAAACTCATTATCAATCAGAATCTATTTTTCATAAAACGAAAGGTTACATAATCAAACAATGAGGGAAAAGAATAAATATGTGCCGTCAGAAATAATTTTATCCATCATTTTTGGATTTATTTTCTAAATTCGATAATATCTTATCAAGTCGATCGTATATATTCAATCGCCAACCTCATTTATTTACAAGCCACATTCGTTTATCCTTTCGACAGTCGCATTTATTTGCCTGCCGATTGAATTTATTTTTTGAAAGTAGGATATATTCGAAAGCCGTTCGCGTTTATTTAAATGCCAGTCCGATTTATTTGGCCGCGATTCTTATTTGTTTTACATTCTGAATTGTTTTTCGACATTCATCGGCATTTCTTCATCGGTCATCAGTATTTATTTCATCGCCGGAAGCACTTGTTTTGCCCGCGACAGAATTTCTTTAGCCGCCGACATTATTTATTGGATATTCAACGGCTTTTACCATTCCGAACCCGATACTGTTTTTCACGCCAAGGCCGCATTCATAGGCAATCTTCATCAAGTCGGGCGGAGCCGTTAATGCGAGACGGCATAAGAATCCCCGGACCTTACTCTCCTGCGGGGTTCCGGTTTTGATGGTAATCAGCACCGGTTTGGCCTTCGACAACAACCGTACGGCGATCGCAACATCCTCTTGCGGATATATTTCTCTCGTAAAAGCATGGTATTTACTTATCAAATTCATTTGAATAAGTGACGGAGCGGATGAATGGTCGGGCGCAACATACGTTATCCGCCTTGCGTCGTCTCTATTTGCCAGACAAATAGGCGACAATGTTTCGAAAGCCATTGTACCGGTATAATCGGGCGGAGGCACCAGCGAGACTTGCTGCACTTCAAATCGCATGACGGCTTCGCGATTTCCGACTTCCAACGATTGGTCGTGAAAAAGACCTTGTATAAATTCCGCCGTGCTGTTTTCGGGAAGAAACGAAATGTACCATTCGACATATTCCGACAACACCTCCATAAACCGTCCTTTTATAAGATATTGAGGGACGTAGAAACGCGAATAGGTAAACAAACGAAAGCGCTTTCCACTCTCATCCTCAAAGCCATTATTGTGCAGCCAGGCACTGAACGCACGGTTGGCATTCGCCAGCACGCGATAAATGACGGCGCTTTGCTCGTATTGATAATTAAGCGGCAACAACCGCCCTGAAGAACGGGCTACACGAAGGGTTAACTTAAATCTCATGAGCTAATTTTCCATTTTCCAATTCGCTAATCTGCTAATTTACTAATTTGCTAATTTGCTAATTTGCTAATCTGCTAATTTGCTAATCTGCTAATCTGCTAATCTGCTAATTTGCTAATTTGCTAATTATATTACTTCTCCCTGAAAAACACATTTATCGGCGTACCGGTAAAACTCCAATTTTCGCGCATCCGGTTTTCGAGGAAACGCTTATACGGTTCTTTCACCCATTGCGGTAAGTTGCAGAAGAAAACGAATGTCGGCACCGCGGTATTGGGCAATTGCGTAATATATTTTATCTTAATATATTTTCCTTTGTTGGCAGGCGGCGGCGTCCGCTCGATCAAGGGCAGAAGAACCTCGTTGAGTTTACTCGTAGGAATCTTTCGCTTGCGGTTCTGATACACCTCTTTGGCCACATCCATCACCTTCAGGATACGCTGCTTGGTAAGCGCCGACCCGAAAATGATCGGGAAATCGACAAAAGGCGCCAACCGCTCGCGAATCGCATTCTCGAACATTTGAACAGCCGTATTGGTTTTGTCCTCTACCAAATCCCATTTATTCACTAAAACGACTAACCCTTTCCGATTCTTTTGTAGAATGGAGAAAATATTCAAATCCTGACTTTCGATACCTCGTGTAGCATCGACCATGAGAATACAGACATCGGCCTCTTCGATGGCTCGGATCGACCGGATCACCGAAAAATATTCCATATCTTCCGTCACCTTTCCTTTTTTACGGATGCCTGCCGTGTCAATCAGGTAAAAGTTCATATTGAATTTATCATAACGCGTATAAATCGAATCGCGCGTAGTACCGGCAATATCCGTCACGATATTCCGTTTCTCATCGAGCAAGGCGTTTATGATAGACGATTTTCCCACATTGGGGCGTCCTACGACAGCGAACTTAGGGATATCCTCCAACTCATCTTCAGGCGTTTCCTTCGAGAACAGACTCACGACACGATCGAGCAAATCGCCCGTTCCCGAACCGTTAATCGCCGAAATGGCATACGGATCGCCCAATCCCAACGAGTAAAACTCCGCCGATTGATATCCGATCGAATAATTGTCGGACTTATTCGAAACGATGACCACCGGCTTGCCCGATTTGCGCAAAATATCGGCGACACTCGAGTCAAGGTCGGTAAGTCCGTTCATCACATCCACCACAAACAGGACCACATTCGCTTCTTTAATAGCTATATCGACTTGTTTATTGATTTCATCCTCCATCACGTCCTCCGAATTGACCACCCAACCGCCTGTATCGATCAACGAAAACTCTTGTCCGTTCCATTGCACTTTACCGTAAAGACGGTCGCGCGTGGTACCCGCTTCGTCGGTCACAATGGCTTGACGGCTTTGCGTCAACCGGTTGAACAACGTTGATTTCCCCACATTGGGGCGTCCTACTATAGCTACTAAATTACTCATATTATTGTCTAATTGTCTAATGTCTAATGTTCAGTCTCCAGCCTCCAGTCTCCAGCCTCCAGTCTCCAGTCTCCAGTCTCCAGCCTCCAGTCTCCAGCCTCCAGTCTACAGTCTTTCAGTCCAGCTTGTATCCGAATGTTTTGAGCATATTGTCTCGGTTTCGCCAGTCTGGTTCGACTTTGACATATAGCTGAAGAAAGACTTTTTTCTCGAAAAAGCGCTCGATATCCTTACGGGCTTCGGTTCCCAGTTTTTTCAATGCCGCTCCCTTGTGCCCTATGACGATGCCTTTTTGCGTTTCGCGTTCAACCATCACAATTGCACGGATGCGAAGGATATCGGGTTCGTCTTTAAACTCTTCCACGACGATCTCCATCGAATACGGCACTTCTTTTTGATAATACAGCAAGGCCTTTCCTCGGATAATTTCGGTAACGAAAAAGCGTGCCGGTTTATCGGTCAACGCATCTTTTTCGAAATACGGAGGCGATTCGGGAAGCAACTCCATCACCCGTTGTTTCACCCGGTCGATACCGAAATTATTCAATGCCGATATGGGATAAATCTCGGCTCGGGGCAGCAAGTTACTCCAACGTTCGACCATCTTTTCGAGTTCTTCCTGATTACTCTGGTCTATTTTATTGATAAGCAACAATACGGGCGTCTCCGTCCGTTGCACTTTCGACAGGAAGTCATCGTTTTTATCAATCGTCTCCACCACATCCGTCACATAGAGCAACACATCGGCATCGTCGAGAGCCGAAAGCGAAAAACGCAGCATCGATTCCTGCAATTTATAATTCGGGCGCAGTACGCCGGGCGTGTCGGAATACACAATTTGATATTCCGGGGCGTTTACAATACCGATAATGCGATGACGGGTAGTCTGTGCCTTCGCGGTAATGATGGAAATCTTTTCACCCACCAGCCGGTTCATCAATGTTGATTTACCGACGTTGGGGTTTCCCACAATATTTACAAATCCGGAACGATGTTTTTTTTCCTCCATAAAATGTATCATTTATCGTTGTAATGTCCGTAAACTGAGAGAACAAGTATTTCATTGGCGTCATCATCTATTCGATAGATAATTCGATGCTCTCTATTAATTCTACGCGACCAAGTGCCCTCTTTATAATATTTCAGTTGCTCTATTTGACCTATACCGGTACGTGGATGCTCGGCTATATCTTTAAGTAACACTTTCAACTTCAAAATAGCTTCGGGCTCTTTTTTTCCAACTTTTTCAGGCTTTTATTGGCTTCTCCCGAAAACACTATTCGGTACACAACAATCTATCAATGAAAGTGTCAATACTTTCTTCCGGATTTTGCTTAATAACCCTTCCTCTTTTTACATCTTCAATAGAACGATCTATCCTGGCGAAAAATTCTTCTTTATTCGTTTCAGAAGAGTTGTCTTCTTTTATCTCTCTTATCTCCACAAAAGAGAGTTTTTCAAGATACTCAAGAAGCGCTTGGGCTTCTTTTTCCCTTTTATCTATTTTCAATGTGATTATTGTCATTTGCTTTCCGTTTTCCGGACAAAGATACTACTTTTCCTCTGTAAAATAACGGTAAAGACACTAATTTATATACTTTTGGACAAAAGCCAGCATCTTTTGTCCCCTTGTCCCCTTGTCACTTTGTCACTTTGTCACTTAAGGGTCTCTTTGTCGCGCTATCTCCCTGTCTCCTGCTCCAATAATTTCGCCGCTTCGCACACCTCGTTATACCACTCTTCGCCGAAATAACGGATAAGCGGCTCTTTTAAAAACTGATATACTTTCACCCCTTCCCTTCGTCCGAGTTTGGTTGCCGGCTTGCATATCGACCATCGATGATAATTGACCGCGGTAAAATCGTTGTATTTCTGTATCCGGATAGGATATAAATGGCACGATACCGGTTTTTCCACATCGATGCGCCCTTCGCGGTATGCCTTATCAATAACGCATTTACATACGCCGGCTTCATCGAAATAGGTAAACACGCACTCATCGCGTCCGATAATCGACGTAACCAACTCCCCGTCATAATCGTTGTAGGCGATTCCCTGCGTACGAATCAGCTCCTGCGCTTTCGGCGAAAGCTCCTCCCAAATAACAGGAAGTATCGCCTTTATCCGGTCATATTCCTCTTTGGTCAAAGGCGCACCCGACTCGCCGTCCACGCAACATTGTCCTTTACACTTACACAAGTCGCAAATGAAATGTGCCTCAAAAATATCGTCTGATAATATCGTATCTTGAATTTGTATCATTATACTAAAAAAATTATGAAGGGTCGGCTTCCTCCGAAGCGCCTTTCCGACGCTTTCCGGACAGGTACCATCGGAAAGCCCATACCGTAAAGAAAACACTCAACACAGCCCCCACGCCAAAGGTCAGCGATAACGGCATATCGTCCAAATTCGCCGTCCAATCGTCCTCTTTCCGTAAAAAATATACGACCACTATGACCCCGTTATTGAAAAGATGCATGATAATCGGCACCCACAGGTTACGCGTGTAAAAGAATAAATAGCCCAATAACACCCCCAGCGCCAATCGCGGAAAAAAGCCGTAAAACTGCATGTGCAGAGCACTGAAAATAAATGCCGACACCCAAACGGCCACATGCCCGTTACCGGCCCATTCTTCGATGAACTGCTGCAACGCCCCGCGAAAGAACAACTCTTCGGCAACCGCAGCAAGCACAGCCATAATGAGAAAGTTCAGCAAGAACGTCCCGATAGTTTGCCCCGAAAGCAACCGGTCGGTCGTTTCCATGGCCGAATCTTCCATGGCGCGCATGTACTGTTCGATACCATGCATCGACTCCGGCAAGGTGATTCCCTGGTTCCATCGAGTTAAAAAAGCCACGAAAGCATACGACAACACATAGACCATCACCGCCAATAGAAAGCCTCTCTCCGCTCCATCCGTTTTCTGAAGCTTCAAATATCGCAGGGGCTCGCGAGAACTCCATGCCGCAACGGTGTACGCAGGCAGCAGGAACATGCCGGCCGATTGCAAAAAAAGCGTCACATAGAGTACGCCGACATCCGCACCGGATAAGTTAAAAATGCGCGAAACGCCTATCGATAATCCGCTCGCCACGAATAATCCGAGGAATGCAAAAAGAAAGAGATAAAACAATCTCGACAACGGGGAAGAGCCGGCTAATATTTGCTGCATGTAGTAATGTATTTTACGATGCAAAGATACAAAAATTGATGGAGATTGAAGATGATTGATGAGAGATTGATGGAGATTGAGATAATATTTTTTTGCAGTTTAAAAGAATAACACTAATTTTGCAGTCTTGTTTTGGAAAAGAGCTTTAAATAGTTGAAATCAGCAGATTTACATTCCAAACTCACAAAACGAATTAAAAATATATTGACATTCCAATGAAGGTATCACTTAATAAGACTGACGAAGTGAACGGCGTAATTGCCGTTGAGCTGGAAAAAACCGATTACGAAGGTAAAGTAGAATCATCCTTGAACCAATTCCGCCAAAAAGCGAATATTCCCGGCTTCCGCCAAGGGAAAGTCCCCAAAGGGCTTATCCGTAAAATGTATGGGAAAGCCGTTCTCGTAGAAGAACTCAACAAGATTTTAAACGATGCTTTAACGAATTATATTCGTGACAACAAGGTAAAGATATTAGGCGAACCGATGCCCGATGAAAGCGAAGATAAACAGCCGGATTTGGACAAGGAGGAAACGTTCACGTTTTATTTCGATGTAGCTCTTTCTCCCGAATTCGACCTGGCATTTACGAAAAATGACGAAGCCACTTATTATAAGGTGGAGCTCGAAGAGAATTTGCTCGACAAGCAGATGGAAGCCTACAAACAAAACTACGGGACATACGTCAATGTGGAAGAACCGGCATTGGACACCGACCTGATCAAGGGTATCCTTACCGAACAGGAAAACGGTAAGGATAAAGAAAACGGACGCGTCATTGAAAATGCCATCCTGATGCCGTCGTATGTAAAAGACGAAGAAATCAAGCAAAAATTCATCGGCGCCAAAGTAGGCGACAGCGTCGTTTTCGATCCTAAAATAGCGTATGATAATAATGATGCCGAAATTGCCTCGTTGTTGCAAACCATTAAGGAGGATGTAAAAGATATCCGGTCGGAATTCCGTTTCGACATCAAAGAAGTGACCCGCTACAAAGAAGCCGAAATGAATCAGGAACTTTTCGACAAAGTATTGGGTGAAGGCGCGGCTACCACCGAGGAAGAGTTTAAATCGAAAGTAGCGGAAAGTCTCAATAACCAGTTCAAACCCAGCTCCGACAATCTTTTCTTGCAGGAAGCCCGCAAATTGATTCTCTCGAAGATGGAAGAGGTGCAGCTTCCCGCAGAATTATTTAAACGTTGGTTGCAACGCTCCGAAGAATCGGCAAAATCGTCGCAATTAACCGATGAAAACTATCCGCAAGTGCTCGAAGACCTGAAATATATGATTGCACGCGACAAGATTATAAGCGATAACGATATCAAAATTGAAAGTAACGATCTCGAATCGCTGGCCGAAGAGGTGGCAAAAGCACAATTCACCCAATATGGAATGACCAATGTGCCGGCAGACCTTTTGCAAGGCTACATAAAGAACATGATGGAAAACGAACAAACCGTCCGCAACCTTTATGACCGCGCTATTGAAGGCAAACTAATCGATTGGCTGAAAGAAAACATCCAGATAAACGAAAAAGCCGTTTCGTCGGAAGACTTCCGCAAACTCTTGGAGGAAATAAACCCCAATCATCACGATCATTCACATGATCACGAAGGGCATTCGCACGATCATGAGCATGATCACGATCACGAGGGGCATTCGCACGATCACGATCACGAGCATGGTCACGAGGGGCATTCGCACGAAGAACAAACGGAAGAAGCAGGCCAAGAGCAAAAAGACTAACGACGGGGTCGTGTCAAAAGCAGGCCGGAGTTTTTTTCAGAATAATTGTTCGTTTGGATCATTCATTATATCTTTGTTTGGTAAAATCAAAAATAATTGGCACTTTATTTGCAACCGGTAAAAGAGAGCAATAAAGTAACAAACAGAATTAACAACTCAATTTATGAATAACGAATTCAGAAAATACGCCACTAAGCATTTAGGAATGAGTGGTTCCAGATTAGACAGTTATATGAACATAACCAGTCAGGGCGGAGGATACATTTCCCCCACCATTATTGAGGAACGTCAGTTAAACATCGCACAGATGGATGTATTCTCGCGTTTAATGATGGATCGTATTATCTTTTTAGGCACACAGATAGACGATTACACGGCCAACGTCATCCAAGCCCAATTGCTGTTCTTGGATTCTTCCGACCCCGGAAAAGATATCTCTATCTATATTAATTCTCCGGGCGGATCGGTATATGCAGGATACGGCATCTATGACACGATGCAATTTATATCGAGTAACGTATCGACTATTTGCACGGGTATTGCGGCGTCGATGGCTGCGGTATTGTTGGTATCGGGAACAGCCCAGAAACGTTTCGCCCTTACACACTCGAGGGTAATGATTCATCAACCGCTGGGAGGGGTACAGGGACAAGCATCCGACATCGAAATCACCGCCCGTGAAATAGCGAAAGTGAAACAAGAACTTTTTTCCATCATCTCGAAGCATTCCGGGAAACCGGTAGAGGATGTGGCGCGCGATTCGGACCGCGACTTCTGGATGACCGCTTCCGAAGCGAAAGAGTATGGCATGGTTGACGATGTATTGATAAAAAAATAAAATATCGAATGGCAAAGAAGGCAAACAGTAGTAATTATTGCAGCTTTTGCGGAAGAAGTGAAAATGAAGTGAATATGCTGATATCCGGAATCTCCGGCTATATCTGCGACATGTGCGTCGAACAAGCATATGAGATTGTCAACGAAACATTCAAGAGTTCCGGACATTCGGCGCCCGAAATATCACTCAATTCGCTTCCAAAACCCAAACAAATAAAGGAATTTCTCGATCAATACGTTATCGGGCAGGAAAATGCAAAACGTTTCCTGTCGGTAGCCGTATATAATCATTACAAGCGAATTCTTCAGAAATCGGTAAAAGATGACGTGGAGATTGAGAAATCCAATATTATTATGGTGGGTGCAACAGGTACCGGCAAAACCCTTCTTGCCCGGACAATAGCCAAAATACTGCGCGTACCTTTTACGATTGTCGATGCCACGGTGCTCACCGAAGCCGGATATGTGGGAGAAGATATCGAAAGCATTCTTTCGCGGCTGCTTCAGGTGGCCGATTTCGATGTCGCTTCGGCCGAAAGAGGAATTGTGTTCATCGACGAGATCGATAAAATAGCCCGTAAAAGCGATAACCCCTCCATCACCCGCGATGTGAGCGGAGAAGGGGTACAGCAAGGGTTGCTGAAACTTCTGGAAGGCTCAATTGTAAACGTTCCGCCCCAAGGAGGACGCAAGCATCCCGAACAACGGATGATCTCCGTCAACACAAAAAACATTCTTTTTATTTGCGGAGGCGCTTTCGACGGTATCGAAAGAAAAATAGCCCAGCGCTTAAATACACGCGTTGTGGGGTATGCTGCGAGCAATGAGCAAACGACCATCGACCGGAATAATTTGATGAAATACATTACTCCGATGGATTTAAAAACGTTCGGACTGATTCCCGAAATCATCGGCCGCTTGCCGATACTTACTTTTTTGGAACCGTTGGACCGGGATGCATTGCTTCGTATTCTTATCGAACCGAAGAACTCCATCGTCAAACAATATCAGAAGCTTTTCGAGATGGACGGCGTTACACTCACTTTCGATAAGGACGCAAACGAGTATATTGTCGATAAAGCCATCGAGTTCAAGCTGGGTGCGCGGGGACTGCGTTCCATCGTCGAAGCCATTATGATGGATGCAATGTTCTCCCTGCCTTCCGAAGAAAAGAAAAAATTGCATATTTCGAGGAAATATGCAATCGAACATCTCGAAAAATCCGGATTGCAACACTTAAAAGTGGCATGACGGGGATCTTTTTCCACGTCCTTTCAGTAAACAATCAACCCGTTTTTCATAAAGTTTATCCATAAAATTATGTTTTATGGATTTGCTTCGTTTCGTATTTTAATTTTATGATGGATAATAAAAAATACTTTCCTATATTTGTAACTGGCTCGCGGGAAAAGTTAATTTTTATTTGAAAGCGAGATCGCTCTATGGAAGGACAAGAAATTCTACACAAAGGACTAAAAGAATATTTCGGATTCGATACGTTTAAAGGCAATCAAGAGGCCATTATGCGCAGTATCTTATCCGAAAAAAATACGTTCGTACTAATGCCCACGGGCGGAGGGAAATCGTTATGCTATCAACTTCCCGCTCTCTTATCGGAAGGTACGGCTATCGTCATCTCGCCCTTAATCGCTTTGATGAAGAATCAAGTCGATTCCATGCGCAATTTTAGTCAAGAAGACGGCATTGCGCATTTTTTGAATTCTTCACTCAACCGGCAAGAGGTCGAGGAAGTGAAGCGGGATATTATGGCGGGAAAGACCAAGCTGCTGTATGTGGCTCCCGAGTCGCTGACAAAACTCGAAAACATCGAGTTTTTGCGCAACGTAAAGATCTCTTTTTATGCTGTGGACGAAGCGCATTGCATATCGGAATGGGGGCATGACTTCCGACCGGAATACCGCCGGATACGCCCGATTATAAAAGAAATAGGCCTGCGTCCGGTGATCGCCCTTACGGCCACGGCAACGCCGAAGGTGCAGCACGACATTCAAAAAACGCTCGGGATGTTGGATGCGGAAGTATTCAAGTCATCGTTCAACCGCCCGAACCTGTATTACGAAGTGCGCCGTAAAACGGAAACCATCGATAGGGAAATCATTAAGTATATCCTTTCGCAGGGCGATAAATCGGGTATCGTTTATTGCCTGAGCCGGAAGAAGGTCGATGATTTCTCACAAATACTACAAGCCAATAACATTCTGGCCCTACCCTATCACGCAGGAATGGATGCCGCCACACGAAGCGCCAATCAGGATGCTTTTCTGATGGAAAAGGTGAACGTGATTGTAGCAACCATCGCCTTCGGAATGGGAATCGACAAACCCGATGTGCGATATGTCATCCATTACGACATCCCCAAAAGCCTGGAAGGATATTACCAGGAAACGGGACGCGCGGGACGCGACGGCGGAGAGGGCAAATGCATCGCCTTTTATTCGGAAAAGGACTTGCAAAAACTCGAACGTTTCATGCACGGCAAGCCGGTATCGGAACAAGAAATAGGCCGGCAACTGCTCATGGAGACGGCCGCATACGCCGAGTCGCCGGTGTGTAGGAGAAAAGTGTTATTGCACTATTTCGGTGAAGATTACAACATAGAAAATTGTGAACATTGTGATAATTGTTTAAATCCTAAAATCAAGGTGGAAGCAAAAGAATTACTCATTACAGTATTAGAAGCTATTATTGCGTTAAAAGAGAAACAGAAGGCCGACTATGTGGTCAACTTCTTATTGGGAAAAGAAACGTCGGAGATAGAGACATTCAGCCATAACGAGTTGGAAGAATTCGGCTCGGGATCGGATGAAAGTGAACACATCTGGAACGCCGTCATCCGGCAGGCATCACTCGATAATTATCTGAAAAAAGATATCGAGAACTATGGCATTCTGAAAGTCACCAAAAAAGGAAAAGACTTTCTGAAAAAACCCGTCTCGTTCAAGATCGTGAAGGAAGAGGAAGAAGAGGGCGATTTACCCGATTTGGAATCGGAATCGTCGTTGGCCTCTGCCGGCGGCAGCACGGGAGGAGCCGCCGACCCGGTTCTTTTCTCGATGATGAAAGATTTACGCAAAAAGCTGTCGAAGAAATTAAATGTGCCGCCGTATGTCATTTTCCAACCGGCTTCGCTTGAGGCGATGGCAACCTCCTATCCTATCACGCTCGAAGAATTGCAAAACATTCCGGGTGTCGGGGCGGGAAAAGCCAAACGATACGGCCAAGAGTTTGTCGATTTGATTAAAAAGCACGTCGAGGAGAACGATATTACCCGTCCCGAAGACTTGCGGGTAAAGACCGTCGCCAACAAATCGAAGTTGAAAGTATCGATTGTTCAGGCTATCGACCGTAAAGTAGCGCTCGATGACCTGGCCGAATCGAAAGGAATCGACTTTAACGATATGCTCACCGAAGTGGAAGCGATCGTTTATTCCGGCACCAAAATAAATATCGACTATTTTCTCGATGAAGTCATGGACGAAGATGTCTTGGAAGATATTTACGACTACTTTCAAGAAGCGGAAACGGACGATTTGCAGAAAGCGCAGGAGGAACTGGCCGACTATACGAGTGACGAAATACGCCTCGTACGGATCAAATTCCTCTCGGATATGGCCAATTAATGGATAAATTTTAAACTAATCTACGATACTTATCGTTATAAACTTGTCGGCGATTGGAGAAAGAATGAAATATTTGCAAAATATCAATAGTCCTGAAGATTTAAAGAAACTCGATATCGAACAGCTAAAAGTCGTCTGTGCCGATTTGAGGGAGTTTATTATCGAACAACTCTCTCACAATCCCGGACATTTTGCTTCGAGTTTGGGTACCGTTGAATTGACAGTGGCGCTTCATTATCTTTACAATACCCCTTACGACCGGTTGGTTTGGGATGTAGGCCATCAGGCTTACAGCCATAAAATACTGACGGGCCGCCGCGATCGGTTTTATACCAACCGCAAGCTAAACGGACTCTCCGGGTTCACCAATCCTGCCGAAAGCGAGTACGATACGTTTATTGCAGGACATGCATCCACGTCTATTTCCGCCGCATTGGGAATGGCCGTGGCGGCGACTCTCCATCACGAAGACAACCGCCATGTGGTGGCGATCATCGGAGACGGCTCCATGACCGGCGGACTGGCTTACGAAGGCCTGAACAATGCCTGCTCCCAGCCTAACAACCTCTTGATTATCCTCAACGACAACAATATGTCTATCGATAATAATGTGGGGGGATTGCAAGATTATCTGGTCAAACTGACAACCTCTTCAAAATATAATAAAGTCAGGAATCACCTTTACCAAAAATTCAAGAACAACAACCTGATTACCGAACAGGACAAGAACCAAATGCTGCGCTTCAACAACAGCATGAAGTCACTGATAACCAAAGAGCAAAATCTTTTCGAAGGATTTAACATCCGCTATTTCGGGCCGGTAGACGGACACGATCTGCCGGGGCTGATCCGCGTATTGAGGAATATTAAAGATATGACGGGCCCCAAGCTGCTGCACATAAAAACCGTAAAGGGCAAAGGGTTCAAACCCGCCGAGAAATCGGCTACCATCTGGCATGCCCCCGGATTGTTCAATAAAGAAACCGGCGAGCGCCTTGTTCAAATAAAAGAAAACCAACCCCAACTCTATCAGGATATCTTCGGGCATACATTGGTGGAGATGGCCGAAAAGAACGAGAAGATTGTCGGCGTTACACCTGCCATGCCCACAGGCTGCTCCATGTCGTTTATGATGAATCGCTTCCCCGAGAGGTCTTTCGATGTGGGTATCGCCGAAGCTCATGCCGTGACGTTCTCGGCCGGCATGGCCAAAGAAGGGTTGATTCCTTTCTGCAACATTTATTCCTCGTTCATGCAGCGCGCCTACGATCAAATAATCCATGATGTGGCGCTGCAAAAACTAAAGGTCGTGTTTTGCCTCGATCGCGCCGGATTGGTCGGGGAAGACGGACCTACCCATCATGGCGTTTTCGATTTAGCCTACATGCGCTTGATTCCGAACTTGGTTATCTCAGCGCCCTACAACGAGCACGATTTACGCAACCTGATGTATACGGCGGTTTACGGTAACGACGGACCTTTTGTCATCCGTTACCCTCGTGGCCACGGAGAACTGACAGATTGGCATAACGAGCCGGAGATTATCCCCATCGGTAAAGGACGCCAATTATCGAAAGGGAATGACATCGCGCTACTGTCTATCGGCACTATCGGAAACAATGCCGCCCGGGCCATTAAAAAAGCCAAAGAAATGGGCATCAGTGTGGCGCATTACGATATGCTCTTCCTTAAACCCATCGATGAAGAGCTCTTGCTGAATGTGGCCAAAGAGTTCCGTTATATTATTACGCTCGAGCACGGAACGAAAATCGGCGGATTAGGCAGCGCCGTACTGGAATTTTATGCGGCCAACGGATTGACGGATATCCAAGTGCATCAGATGGGAATAGACGACCGGTTTGTTCCGCACGGGGCCGTAAAAGAACTGCTCAAACTACAACAGTTGGACGAAAACGGCATTCTGCAACATATTGTTTCGGTATACGAAAAAATGAAACAAGACGCCCCGCACGATAAAAGCCTGAAAGCGTTCCACCCATTCGGCCTCTTCCACAATCGGACAACCGATGGGGCAACCGACGGCGTCCCTCCAAGCGACACCTCCGGTAGAGTTAAAATAAACTCCGAGTTATGAAAATCTTAATTGCCGGTGCAGGAAATGTCGGTACCCATCTGTCCAAATTATTGGGACAGGAATTCCACAATATCACATTGATGGATACCGACAGGGAACGTCTGGCCATCGTAGGTGACAACACCGATGTGATTACCCGCGTGGGCAATTGTACTTCGCTGAAAGACCTCACAGACGCGGGCGTGGCCGATACCGACTTATATATAGGGGTCACACCCGAAGAATCTCAAAATATCACCTCGTGCATCTTGGCTTCCAATCTGGGGGCGAAAAAAACATTAGCCCGCATCAACAACTTCGAATATCTGCTTCCGAAGAATGCCGGGTTTTTCGAGAAATTAGGCATCGACTCGATGATCTATCCCGAAATGATGGCGGCAAAAGAAATAGCCATGGCGCTCAGGACACCCTGGACCCGTTTCTGGTGGGAATTATCGAACGGTTCCGTCATTCTTGCCGGCGCCAAAGTGAGGGATAACGCCCCCATCGCCAATAAACATCTTTACGAGTTATCGCATACCAATAAAATATTTCACTTGGTCGCCATTAAGCGCGATGTCGATACGTTCATCCCCGGAGGGAGCGATCAGGTGCTTCCCGACGACATCATCTACTTTACAACGCTCCGGAAATACATTCACGAACTGCCCGAAATTTTGGGTAAGCGATCGTTCGAAACGAAGAAAATCATGTTCATGGGAGGCAGCCGCATCACCATGCGTACCGTACAACAACTTCCGCAAAACATCGACATTAAGATTATCGAACAAGACCGCGAACGGGCGGAGAAACTTGTGGAAATGTGCCCTTCGAACATAACGGTCTTTTTGGGCGATGCGCGCGACGCCGAACTCCTCCAGAGCGAGGGTATTGCCGATATGGACGCCTTTATCGCCCTGACGGGAAACTCGGAAGCGAATATACTGGGTTGTATGATGGCTAAACAATATGGCGTAAAAAAAACGGTCGCCGAGGTCGAAAACATGGATTATATCTCTATGGCCGAGCGTTTCGATATTGGAACCGTCATTAATAAAAAACTCATTGCTGGAAGTAAAATTTACGAACTACTCCTAAAAGCCGATGCTTCGAACATAAAATGCCTGACCTTTTCGCAGGCGAATGTAGGGGAAGTCACGGCAAAACCCAACTCGAAAGTCACTCAAAAACTTATCAAGAACTTACACTTACCTTCGGCATTGACTTTCGGGGCGTTGGTAAGAAACGGCGAGCCGATGCTCATCGACGGCGACACGCTCATCGAACCCTACGACCAAGTCGTGGTGTTTTTTCTGGACAGCGCTTTGAAACAAATCGAGCGGTTGTTTAATTAATTTTTCAGGATTGCTTTCGGGCAAATCCGGCTAAATGGCATGCAAAGATTCAATTTTCAATTCGTATTCAGCAGCATCGGCGTCACGTTGATGATCGAAGCCGTTTTTATGTTGCTGTCGGCTCTGGTGGGGGAATATTATCACGAGCCTTCGGTAAACTACCTGTACATGTCGGCCATCATAACCTTCTGCTCGGGGGTTGCCCTGTACGGCGCCGGAAGAATAAAGAAGAAAAACAACCGGATTACCAAACGAGAAGCGTTTTTCATCGTCACCTTCGTTTGGATTTCGCTGGTGTTATTCGGCTGCCTGCCCTACACGTTGGGAGGCGCCATCACCTCTTTCACCAATGCCTTCTTCGAAAGCATGAGCGGATTCACCGCCGTGGGCAGTACCACCCTGTCGAACATAGAAGCATTTCCCAAATCGCTTCTTTTCTGGCGCAGCCTCACCCATTGGATAGGCGGTATCGGAATCCTGATTTTCGTGATGAGCTTCATCTCGGTGTTCGGGGGAACCGCCGTGCAACTCTATAGCGCCGAAGTCACCGGCATTTCGGAACAGCAATTCAAGCCTCGCATCAGCGATATCACCCGGAGCATGTCGGTTACCTATCTCTTCCTGACCTTAAGCGGATTCCTGCTTCTATGGGCGGGCCCGATGGATGCGTTCGACGCCGCATGCCATAGCTTTTCGGCCATATCGACCGGTGGCTTTTCGACCAAGCAAGCCGGAATCGCACATTTTAATTCGGCCTATGTCGAGTATGTGTTAATCGTGTTGATGTTTTTAGGTGCGACGAACTTTACGCTGATATTTCAACTTTTGCGGCATTTTTCGCCGAGAATCGCTAAAGACGAAGAATTCCGGTGGTATGCATCGCTAATCGGCATCTTCACGTTTGTCACCATCGTCTACATGTACATCAAAGGATATGACGACGGCTCGTTTGAAGATACGTTCCGGACAGCGCTTTTCCAAGTGGTGTCGAGCATCAGCACCACGGCTTTTACCACGGTCGATTTTCTGGAGTGGGGCGAATTTTATTGGTTCCTGTTCCTCGCCATGGTTCTTTTCTGCGGATGCGAGGGCTCGACGTCGGGCGGTATGAAGATATCGCGATTGATTTTATTAACGAAAAACGCCCGCTTGTCCTTTAAGCGGTTCGTCCATTCGCAAGCGCTTTATATGGTCAAGATAAACGGCCAGGTGGTATCGAATACCGTTATCGAAAAAGCATTGTCTTTCATCTTTTTATATTTTGCGATCATCGGGGTCAGTTCGATTGCGCTAAGCTTGACAGGCATGTCTTTCAACGAATCGTTCGGGACGGCGATTTCGACACTCGGCAACAACGGCATCGGACTGGGGCGTTTCGGGCCTTCCGGCAATTTCATCCACGCCACGACCGCCGCTAAATATATTCTTTGCTTCCTCATGCTGGTCGGACGTTTGGAAATATTTACCGTCCTTTCGCTCATCGTGCCCAGCTTCTGGAAGAAATAATTTTTTCTTCATTTTTTATTGGATTTTCAAAATATTACTTTTATCTTTGAGGCATATTTATGAATATACCCAATAAGCATATCCGTAAACGAGTGACATGACAAAGCGACAGGCAGTATTTGTCATGAAAATGAACGATAAGACGCCGTCTCCCCTGTATCCGGGGTGCGATTTGCAAAACAGGGATAGGATACGCAACAAGGGGGGATGCTTATTTTTCATATAGCCGGGGATATCCGGTATCCGGCTTGCCATTTTCCGTTTGAAGACAGGAGCCGCAGTATCTATAACAATTATTTCAATTAAGAACATAGATACTCAGTATCCTTAACAATAGTTTTTATTTGGAAAGCAACGACCGGGTATCCTTAATGAAATTTTTATTTCGCATGCCGGATACTGAGGCGCCGGCATCAAAAAAGAATTCTGAAAGCCAGACGAGCCTCCGCTCAAACACGATGCATCGATCTACATTCTGTTCCTCCGGGACTCATCCATAAAAAAGAAGCAATAATAATCTTATAAACAATAGATAAGATAAACAAACTAATTGTTTAATTTTTAATAGGATGATAAAATGAAAAGTTTAGAAGCTTTACGACAAGATTCACTCCAAAACATGGAGTATGTGACCCTGATGCGCGAAACGTTAGCCGACGTGGAAGCGACAAAAGTTGAATTACTCACCACCGATGTTCCCCTGCAAAACTATTTGGGAAAAGTGAAGAACGGCATCGATCCCTTCGAAAAGATGACGAAGAATCCCTTGAAGGATCCGCTAACGGAAATCGTTGCACAAAAAGACTTCATTCGGAGCAAAAGAACCCGGCAGTTCCGGAAAAAATTATATTATTACGAACTGTCCGAGAATCCCGAAGAATTAGCGGCCTTCGAAACCTTGGAACCGGTATGGCTCGCCCATCGCAACATCTTGTCGAAGAATGTGAAGGGACAAACCGGCGAAACGGATAACCTGCTGAACGACCTGTCGAAAGAGCCTTTCGTATCGGCCCTGGGTACTTTGAATTTGACGACTGACCGCGATGGCATGCAACTTGCGAATGACGAGGTACGCGAAGTAGAAACGGGCAAACGCACCAAGACGGCGGTTAAGGAAAACTCCAAATCGAGAGAATTGCGAAGGCAACTGAGCGCCGACTACTCGAATCTCATGGAATATATTGCCGTGTTGGCGAAAGCCTATCCCGACCAGGCCGAGTGGAACAAACTTCTTACGGTTGTCAATGTCATCCGCAAACGGTACAAGGAACTGATCAAGCACCGCGAAGGGGGCAAAAAAGATAAGAAGAAAGAAAAAGAATAGGCCATTCGAAAATACGATTGATAAATTATCTCTCGCAGATTACGCAGATAAACACATATTTTATCTATGGTTTGCGAAAATTCGCGTAATCTGCGAGAAATATTTTTTATAAGTTACAATCAGTTGATTTTTTGGCCTGTGTCACACCAGTGGCATCAACATTCATCCAAATCAGCCAAAAGTTGCCTTAAAAAAGTATCCGAAACCGATTCTCTCTCCGATTTATCAAACACAGATAGTAAATAAATTCTTTTATTCATTATTTTTACGTAGGTAATCAACCTTCCGCCACCGCTTTTACCTCGTCCTTTGCTTTTGATAGAGAAACGTACCTTAAAGCAATTTTTATACACTTCCACTCCCTGCATGGGATTGTTGAGTAATACTTCAGTAAGTGCAATCAAATCCGATTTAAACGAAGGATATCTCTTTTGAAGCGCCTTGGCCTCTCTTTCGAAATTAGGCGTAGTAATGATTTCAAAGTCCATTGATAAAATCTTCAAAACGATTTAATTTCAATTCTCCGCTTTCGATCTGCTTCATTTCTTTGTATCCTGTCTTTACACTTTCGGCTATCTGATAAGTTTTTAATTTCTTTTGAATCGTCTGCCAGTCTTTCAAAGATACTTGTACGGCTTTAATCTTTCCATCTGTATCCGAAACAAATTGTATATTCATAATTCTCTTTTTATTATGTAGCAAAGATAAATATTGAAATGATTTCAATATTTATCTTTACATTTTATTAACTTATTAGTCTTGAATTTCAACTCAATCTCATACGCTGAAGCTATTAATTCTTGAAAAACAGCGTATCGTCGATGGCATCGATGGTGATGCCTTTGGAATTATCGACCGTCCCGGCAAGAATATCTTTCGAAAGCTGATTCAACACCTTGCGCTGAATAACCCGTTTCACGGGACGCGCCCCGAACTCGGGATTATATCCCGCATGGGCGATGCTGGCAACGGCTTCGTCGGTATACGAGAGTTCGATTCCGTTCTCATGCAACATCTTTTTCACGCCATTCAACTGCAAACGTACGATTTGAGCAATTTCTTCCTGCCTCAACGGCGCAAACATAATGATGTCGTCGATACGGTTCAAGAACTCCGGACGAATGGTCTGCTTGAGCATTTCCATTACCTGCGCTTTCGTATTCTCGATGACTTCCTCCCGGTTGTTATCGGTTATTTTCTCGAAATTATCCCGGATAAGGTTCGACCCCATGTTGGACGTCATAATGATAATGGTGTTCTTAAAATTGACCACCCGCCCCTTGTTGTCCGTCAACCGGCCGTCGTCGAGCACCTGCAAAAGAATATTGAACACGTCGGGATGCGCTTTTTCGATTTCGTCGAACAGCACCACCGAATAAGGTTTCCGCCGGATGGCTTCGGTGAGTTGCCCGCCTTCATCGTATCCCACATATCCCGGAGGCGCCCCGATGAGCCGTGTGGCGCTGAACTTCTCCTGATACTCGCTCATGTCGATACGCGTCATCATATTTTCATCGTCGAACAGATAATCGGCCAACGCTTTGGCCAGTTCGGTCTTCCCGACTCCGGTCGTACCCAGGAAAATAAACGAACCGATAGGACGCTTCGGATCGCTTAATCCGGCGCGATTCCGCCGAACGGCATCGGCTACGGCGGCAATGGCTTCATCCTGTCCGATGACCCGCTGATGCAATTCGTCTTCGAGATGCAAGAGCTTTTCGCGTTCGCTTTGCAGCATTTTGTTTACCGGTATGCCCGTCCATCGCGACACGACATCGGCAATGTCGGCGGCATCGACCTCTTCTTTAATCATCGCGCGGCCTCCTTGCTGGTCATGAAGCTGTTGCTGCAATTTTTCGATCTCGGTCTCTTTCTCTTTAATCCGTCCGTAGCGCAATTCGGCCACTTTACCGTAATCGCCTTCGCGTTCGGCTTTATCGGCTTCGAACTTCGCATGCTCGATATCGACTTTGTTTTGCTGAATTTTATTGATCAATCCTTTTTCAGCCTGCCATTTCGACTTCAACGCATTTTCCTCTTCCCGCAGATTTTCGATCTGACGGGTCAACACCTCTTCCTTTACCGTATCCTTTTCACGACGGATGGCTTCGCGCTCAATTTCGAGCTGCTTGGTCTTACGCATAATCTCATCGAGTTCTTCGGGAACCGAATCAACTTCCATACGCAGTTTGGCCGCCGCTTCGTCCATCAGGTCGATGGCCTTGTCGGGAAGGAAACGGTCGGTAATATACCGATGCGACAACTGCACGGCGGCAATAATCGCCTCATCCATAATCCGGACCTTATGATGCGTTTCGTATTTTTCTTTCAATCCCCGAAGAATCGAAATCGAGTCGGCCTCGCTGGGTTCGTTCACCATCACCGTTTGGAAACGCCGTTCCAGCGCCTTGTCTTTCTCGAAATACTTTTGATACTCATCGAGGGTGGTCGCACCGATAGCCCTCAATTCCCCGCGCGCCAGGGCCGGCTTCAGAATATTAGCCGCGTCCATGGCCCCTTCGCTCTTTCCGGCTCCGACCAGCGTATGGATCTCGTCGATAAACAAGATGATCTCGCCTTCGGACTTCACCACTTCGTTCACGACCGACTTCAGGCGCTCTTCGAACTCGCCTTTATATTTGGCTCCCGCGATGAGGGCGCCCATGTCGAGCGAAAATATTTGTTTACTCTTCAGGTTTTCAGGTACGTCGCCTCGGATGATACGATGCGCCAAACCTTCGGCAATGGCCGTTTTACCCGTTCCCGGCTCGCCGATAAGAATAGGATTGTTCTTGGTGCGGCGGCTCAATATCTGTAATACACGGCGTATTTCCTCGTCACGCCCGATCACCGGGTCGAGCTTGCCCTCACGCGCTTTTTCCGTAAGATTGATCGCGTATTTACTCAACGACTGATAGGTATCTTCGGCCGACTGGCTGGTTACTTTTTCACCTTTGCGAAGTTCTTTCACCGCCAGTTCGAGTTGCTTTTGCGTCACACCGGCATCTTTGAGAATCTGCGACGCGAGACTGTTTTCGCTCATCAATGCCATCAACAGATGCTCAAGCGATACGAACTGGTCGCCCATCTTAGACGATAAATCGGAAGCCTTCGTAAAAACGGCATTCGTTTCGCGGCTCAGCATCGGCTCTCCGCCCGACACTTTCGGCAGGGAAGCGATTTCCTGCTCCAAGCGGCTGTCAATCTGAGAGGGATTCACGCCAAGCTTACGAAATAAAAAGCCCGTCACATTCTCTCCCGACAACATCACCCCTTTCAGTACGTGTACCGGTTCGATAAGTTGTTGCCCGCTGCCCTGCGCCAACTCGATGGCTTTTTGCACGGCCTCTTGGGCTTTGATTGTAAAATTATTAAAATTCATATAGATAGTTTTTTTCGATTATACTTTTTATTCATTATATAAGACCGATCAAAATTCTTGCCACGACATAAAAGATGACTTTTTGACAGGGTATCTTTGTATCTATCCGGGAATTATAGTCGTTCCTATTCCTAAGGCCGGATGTTATTGATTGACACTTTTCATCTCATCCGTTTACAAATAGTCATTCTTAACGGCAAGAGACAAAGATAAACGATCCTTTTGACTTACGTCTTAACAAATTGTTCTTGATTTTTTTTGTTAGTGGGAAAAATAATCCATACATTTGCAAGGACAAAGAATAAAGATGTAACATCTTATTTTCAACCATATTGATAAACAGAATGAAAAATTGTTATTCAAATAAATTAAAAATGAAAAAACTGTATTTACCGTTATTTTCACTCATCCTTCTTCTTTTAGCTTCTTGCGATCAAGAACAACCGGTATTACAAAAACAAGAAAAAACGCCCCTTTATTTCGGAAGCGTCCTGATACAAACGGAAGCGGATATTACCCCACGCGCTACCGGTGCGCAATGGGAAGCGGATGACGCCATCGGAATCTTTGCCGTCAACCACCAAATGCCTCTGGAAGAGGGGAACATCTTCGACGGAAGCGAGAATGTGGCTTTTACCACTCAAGGGGACGGCTTTTTCTATCCGAAAGGAAAAAATATCTATTATCCCGAAGGGGATGCTTCGATCGATCTGATCGCTTATTATCCGTACGACGAATCGATAAGCGGATATGCCTATTCCATCGACCTTACCAAACAAACGGAGTTTTTCTACAGTAACAACTTACAAGATATCAGCAAGGCAAAAGGAGGCGCCCGGACGCTGGAGTTCCGGCGCCCGCTGACCAAAATCGTCTTGAACATTACGCCCAAAAAAGAAGGCTCTACGTTGGATGGACTCACGGTAACAGCTCGAGGCGCTCTCGTGCGGGGTTCGTTCTCGCTGGCCGGCGGAACGCTCAAGGCCGACGAAACCTCAACGGGCGACATTGAATTGGCCGTGTCGGGAAGTTCCACGCAAAAGCAGGCATCGGGGATGTTTTTCCCCACCGGACAACCGGAAGCATTGACCGTCGACTTCACCCTTCAAGGGAAGACCTTTACCTGGCATCCGAAGGAAATTCTGCAAGGCGGTAAAGCATATCGTTATACCATCGAACTGGATGGCCTCGAATCGACCGCCGCCCTCTCGACATCCTACATGGAGATACCGGCTTACACGTCGGGCGGAACGGCGCCCCACTCCGCTTCGGCCCTGCACATGGTCGGCGACAAAGACTGGTTGAATCCAAGCTATACGGTCAATAATACGAGCATCCGCAATTACAGTATCTTGTACGATACCGAAAATCGCGTGCCGTATTGGGTGGCATATCCAATGCATTCGATGTATTTAGGGGATGCCGGCAGAACAGAAGAATGGGATTACGACCCTATCATTTCACCCAAAAGTGTGCAACCCACCTTATATAATGGTTGGTCTAGCATGACGTATAATAGAGGACATCTATTGGCCAGTGCGGATAGAAACGCAACGAGAGTCCTAAATGAAACAACTTTTTATTTTACTAATATGGCTCCGCAAGACAAAGATATGAACAGCGGGCCGTGGGCCGTGCTCGAAAATAAAGTTCGTGAGTGGTGTAAACAATCTGCTTATGATACGCTCTATGTGGTGACCGGCTGTATTCTTCCCGAGTCTTCCCAGCAATACACGTATGTCAATGACAATAATCAAAAAGGATCCGTTGTACCAAAATACCTGTACAAGGCATTGTTGCGTAAGCAAAAAAACGGCGGCGCCTATACTTCGATCGCTTTCCGGATGGAAAACGCCGATACAAAATCGCCCTATTACAGCAATATCGTATCGGTCGAATCGTTGGAACAGGAAACGGGCTTTACGTTCTTCCCCAACTTGCCCGCCGATGTGGCGAAAGAAGTCAAAAAGAATGCATCCCAATCACCGCACTGGAATTAGCGTAAGATGAGTTGTAAAACCATTATCATAATATATACTCTAGTCAATTCGTTCAATTATCCATCATTAAAATATTCAGCCTTATGAAAAGTAATAAAGTTTTTTCTCTTCTGCTTCTCGGGGCCGTCGCTTTCGGTTCCTGTAATAGTGAAGACGAACCCCTGACAAACCCGCTTAGCGGCGAAAATCAGGTGAAATTCCAAGCTTCTATCGGAGCAAGTGTAACCACACGGGCCGCCGGAACGACTTGGAATGCGGGCGACGCTATCGGCGTGTATGCGCTGAATGCCGGACAGAAATTGCCGGACGGCGTATACGATAGCAAATCGAATATCAAGTATACGACTCCCACCGAAGCCGAACAAGGAGTCTTTACCGCCGCAACGGAAGGCATTACGTTCCCCGAAACAGGCAACTTGGACTTTATCGCGTATTATCCCTATCGGGAATCGCTCGCAAACAATGTGTATGCCATCGACGTAGCCGACCAATCCAAACCGGCGGCCATCGACCTGTTGTTTTCCAATAACGCCGTCAACCAATCGGAACCGGCGGTCGCTCTTCAATTCAAGCATCAACTGGCCATGCTGGTACTGAATGTTTCGGCAGGCGACGGTGTAACGTCACTGGACGGCTTAACGGTTTCGATCGAAGGATTGAAAACCGACGGTACCTTTAACTTAGCCGACGGAAGTATTACCACAGGCACAACGGTCAAAACGATCACCCCTGTTGTAGCCGCTTCCGGAAAAACAGCTACCGTAGCGGCCATCCTCGTGCCGGGACAAGACCTGAAGGATGCGAAGATATCGTTTAAAGTAGGAGACCAAACTTACGAATGGACACCCGATGCACAAGCCGTCGAAACCGGTAAAAAGTACACATACCCGTCCATCCAGCTTTCTACAACCGGCGTTACGGTAGTACAGCCTTCTGCAACCATTGTCGATTGGGTAGATGTGGAAATAGGCGGTATCGTTACACTGAAACCGAATGAAGGAGAGCAAGGCTCCTGGACTGTTGCCGAATTACGTTCGAAATTTACCGGAACGGAGTACACAATCACCGAAGAGGTGAAAGTAAAAGCCGTCGTGATCCAAAATAAAGAAGGCGGAAATTCCACTTCACTGAAAAATATCGTCATACAGGATGAAACAGCCGGTATCGCGGTGCGTTTTGTAGAGAACAACGAAACGCTTACATTCGGAGATGAAGTCGAAATCAGCCTCAAAGATCAAAAGTTGTCAGCCTATAACGGATTGTTGCAAATCAACAATCTTCCGAATGCAAATGTGACAAAAACAGGAACGAAAACCGTAACGGCGAAAGAAGTAACGGCGGCCGATTTCCTTGCCGGTAAATACGAATCGCAATATGTAGCCGTCCCGAATGTACAGGTTGTTGCAGCCGATTTGGAAAAAACATTCGCCACGGACAAACATGGTTCAATCAACATGGAATTTGAAAACGGCGGGCAATTCATTCTCTTTACCTCGAGTTACGCGGTATTCAAAAATCAAAAGGTTCCCCAGGGAAGCGGAACGCTAAAAGGAATCGCCAGCATCAATCAACCGAAAGATGGTGAAGCGGTTTATCAGATTCTGCCGACGGTTGCAGCCGACGTGGAAGGATTGACTCAATCCCGTTTCGGAAGCAGTACAAGCACGTTGGAAGTTTCTCCGTCAGCTATTGAATTCGAAGCAAGTGCAAATAACACACAGAACATTACTATCACAGCTTCTGGTGCTTGGACGGCAACAACAGAAGGTTCGGGCTTTACGATCAGTCCCGCTAGCGGAACCGGTAATGCCACAATCGTCGCCACTGCAACTGCTGCTACCGGAGCTACCGGAAAGATTATCGTGGCCTTGACCGAAACAGCTCTGACAAAAGAAATTGCCGTATCGCAAAAGACTTCTGGAGGAGAACCTACAGTGATTTTCAGTGAAGACTTTAATACAATCAACGGAAAAGGCGGCAATGACGGAAAATGGAACGGAACTGACGCTAGCGGTGACAAATTAGAAACATTTGAAAATTGGTCTTTAACAGAAGGTTATCAAGGAAGCAAATCTATTAAATTAGGTGCTGGCTCCAAACAAGGCTCTGCTCAAACACCCGAACTAACAAATCTTGCAGGGGATGCAATCCTTACATTTCGAGCGGGAGCATGGGACAGCGGAAGTGAACAAACTGAATTATTACTTGAAATTGAAGGAGGCTCGCTTGATCAAACCGCTGTTACTTTAGAAAAAGGTAAATTTAATGACTACACCGTAAACATTAGCGGAGGAATGGCTACTACAAAGATTACTTTTAAAGGCAAACAAGCTAAAAATTCCCGTTTCTTCCTTGATGATGTGGTTGTAAAAAGTAAATAATCTATATCTATCCAATTTCGAACAGATAAACGGATATTAAAATGTCCTGAAGTTTTTGGATATAATCAGTCAACGAGAAAGCGGGATTTTGTCATCCTGCTTTCCATTCTATTAAAAATTAAACAAAAAACGTATGAAACAAAAATTATGGCTTTGGTTGTTCTGCTTATGCGCATTGCCCGCCTTTGCGCAAACGCCGGCCGGAGTAAGCGGAAAAGTAATCGATGAACTCACGGGCGATCCCATAGCGGGGGTGATGGTCGTGCTGCGGGAAAACAATCAAACGGCGTATACCGGCGAAGACGGCGCCTTCGTGTTTCATCCTGTCACCCACGGCAAAGACATCCTGTCTCTTAACGCTGCCGATATTCAATCGAAAGAAATACCGGTCGACATTCCCCACGAATCATCCTTAGATCTTGGCATCATCCAAGTGACCCGCCGTCCGATGCCCGTGCAACAACTCGCGGGCGTGATCGATGAAGCGCAACGCGCCACGGAAGACGATGACACAGGCCTCTCGCAGGACGTCAGCGCCATGGTCATCTTCTCGAACGACGTCTTCCTGCAAAACGCGGGATACCAATTCTCGCAATTCCGCTTCCGCTCCCGGGGCTACGAAAACCGCTTCGAAGACCGTTATATCAACGGCGTTAACTTTAATGACCAGATACGCGGCGTCTTCAACTATTCATCCATCGGGGCGCTCAACGACATGACCCGCAACGGCGATGCCGTGAACTATTTCGCTCCTTCATCCTTTACGTTCGGCTCTATCGGCGGATCGGAAAACATCAATATGCGTGCGGGCAACTACACCCGAGGAGGAAAAGTCACGCTCTCCCTCACCAACCGCAACTATTATGCCCGGGCAATGGGCAGCTATTCCACCGGCATGCAGGACAATGGCTGGGCGTTTACCGCTTCGGTGGGCGGCCGTTATTCGCACGAAGGGCACATCGAAGGGGTGTTCTATCGCAACATCTCGTATTTCGTCGGTCTCGAAAAAGAAATCGCCGGCGGAAAGCACCGCATTTCGTTCGTCACGTTCGGATCCCCCGTCGAAAGAGGGCAGCAGGGATCGTCTTATCAGGAAGTGTATGATTTAGTCGATAATAATCTCTACAACCCCAACTGGGGCTATCAAAACGGAAAGAAACGAAACGCCCGAGTGGTGAAATCGTTCGACCCCACCGCCATCCTTTCGCACGTATGGGAATTGGGTGAAAACACCACACTCACCAGCGGTGTGGCGGCGCATTACAGCCGCTACGGCGGATCGGCTCTCAACTGGTACAACGGCCCCGACCCGCGTCCCGATTATTACCGCTACTTGCCTTCGTATAATCGCGACAATCAAAAGGCTTTCGATTATTACACGTATCTGTGGAAAACGTCTTCCGACGAAAGTATCGCCCAGCTCGACTGGGACAAGATGTGGGAGGCGAATCACCTGAATAACCTCCAAGGCGACGGTTCCGCCATTTACATGATGGAAGAACGCCGGAAAGATTTGTTCGAAACGGCGCTCAACTCCACGCTCAATACCCAATTAAGCCCGGAGGTGAAACTGACGGCCGGCATCGGCTTAAAACACTCGCTTTCGAAACAGTTCAAAACGGTGGACGACCTGCTCGGCGCCCAATATGTACTCGACATCGACAAGTTTGCCGAACGGGATTTTGCCGGCGACCGGGAATTGATACAAAACGACTTGGAACGTCCCGACCGCAAAGTGTATACGGACGATGTGTTCGGCTATGATTTCCGCTTCCGTGTGAATTCGGCCGATATTTGGTGGCAACAAGAACATACGTATCGGAATATCGATCTGTATTACGGCGCCAAACTCAAATATACCCAGTTCCAACGCGAAGGAAAAATGCGTAACGGACGTTATCCCGCCAATTCGCTCGGAAAAGGCAAGATGCACCGTTTCACCGACTATGCCACAAAAGCCGGAATCACCTACAAACTCAATGGCCGCCATTTCTTTACGGGTAATATCAGTTACCAAACGATGGCGCCTTTGGTCGACAATGTATATATTTCGCCGCGCATTACCGACCTGACCGTGAACAATATGAAAAGCGTCCGCGTTTTCTCGGCCGACCTGAATTACATCTTCTCGCTGCCCAGCCTGATGGGACGCGTGAGTGTGTTCAATACCCATTTCTATGACGATGTCGATCACATGAGTTATTATCACGACTCGGAGCGGACTTTCGTCAACCACGTCCTTTCGGGAATAGAAAAAGTGCATCAGGGTATTGAGGTCGGACTGAATTACAAACTCAATGAGAATTGGAATTTCGATGTCATCGGTACCACCGGCGAGTATTATTATGCGAACAATCCCGAAGGAGTCATCAGTTACGAAAACGGAAAAGGCGACATCATGGCCGAGACCGCCTATATGAAAGACTACTATGTAGGAGGCACGCCGCAAACCATGGGTACATTCGGCATCAATTTCTTTTATGACTATTGGTTCCTGAACCTCAACATCAATGGCTTTGCAGGCAATTACATCGAGATCGCACCGTTCCGGCGTTTGGCTTCTAACTATGCAGGCATCCAGCCTCCCGGAACCGGCGGATTCGACGAGAACTTATATGACGCCTATCGTTTCTTTACGCATCAGGAGAAATTCAAAGGAGGCTATACACTTGACTTAGGCATTGGAAAGATCTGGTATCTGGCCAACCGCAATTCCATCAACTTCAACCTTTCGGTCAACAACCTGCTCAACCGCACGGATATTCGCACCGGAGGATATGAACAGGCCCGTATCAATCTGGATTATCCCAATCGCTTTGCCTCGAAATATTATTACATGCAGGGCATCAATTGCTTCCTGAATATGAGTTATCGTTTTTAATGAAATGAACAGAATCACAAACAACGCATTCAATACAAATAATAAAGATATGAAAATTTACAGCTATTTACTCGGAATACTTTTGATGGCCGGCGTACTGCTTTCGTGCGAACGCGATTATCAGGCGCCTCCCTTGACCGAACCGGAATATACCGGGGCCGAAGCGAACATGACCATCGCCAAACTCAAATCGTTATACGCAACCATTTCCGACCCTACGCTTATCGACGTAGACTATATCATCAAGGCGACCGTAACGGCGAATGATATCTCCGGAAACATCTACAAACAATTGTATATACAAGACGAAACCGGAGGAATCAACATCGGCGTCGATCAAAATTCCATTTATACCGATTTCCGTGTAGGACAAGAAATATATCTTCACCTGAAGGGTTTATATATGATCGTTTACGGTGAACAACTCCAGATAGGATATGCCGCCACCAACGCCAACCGCATCCCGTGGGAAGTATTTAATTACTATATCTTCAAAAACAAATGGCCGTTGGAGGAAAATGCGAAACCGAAAACGATCAAGCTTTCCGAACTCAATGATGACATGGTGAATACGCTCGTGAAAATCGAAAACGTGTATTTCCCCGACGGCGGTAAATTGCCTTTCAGCGATACGGATGCGACCACCAACCGGACGTTGAAGGACGGCGACGGCAATTCGATCATCGTGCGTAACAGCAACTATGCCGATTTCGCCAATAACCTTCTTCCCGAAGGCGGCGGAACAATCGTAGCGGTGTTATCGAAATTCCGTGCGGACTGGCAACTCTATCTCCGCACTGCCGACGACTGTCAAAACTTCGGGCAACCGATCCCGGGCGAAACACCTACCGAACCGGGCGAAGAGGTAACCGTTTATTACAAGGAATCTTTCGGTACCAAAGAGATTACCGAAAGCGTGAAACCCAAAATCGCGGAATACACTGAATTCGACAATAAAGACATTGAATATAGCGATGCTTCGGGAGTGACGGATGTAAGAACCACAAAAACTTTCAATACTCCCCATCTGTGGTTCCCCGCCAAGAAGGATGCTTATCTCACCATTAAGAAAGTCGATACTTCCGCCGGAGCAAATGAAAAATTGGCTTTACAATACGAATTGACGGCGAACTTGTTTGATGCCGGATCGGAGATGAACCTGAATGCAATGACTGTCATTGTAGACGGAAAAGAAATGCCGGTACCCGATCAAACGGTAAGCAATGCCAATAACGATAACAACAAAGTGTACACGGTAACACTGACCGATATTCCGGCGAAAAAAGATCTAACAATACAGTTTCAGGCCAAAGCTTCGCTGAACACTTTCGGACTTCGTTTGGATAACATCGCCATTACAACCGCCCCGGAAGAAGTAATCGTGATTAAACCTAAAAATTAACGCAAATGAGAAAATTACTCATTTTAGTTTTTCTTTTCCTGGGTGTCGCCATTTTCGCCCAGGAAAAGAATTATGCCGTCTATTCTCTGGCATTTTATAACATCGAGAATCTTTTTGATACCGAAAATGATCCGGCCAACCCCGGCGACGATGAATTCCTCCCCGGAAGCGCTTACAACTGGACACAAGAAAAGTACGAAAAGAAACTCGACAACGTGGCGCGGGTTATCAGCCGGTTGGCGCGCGAATACTGTCCGATGGGACCCGCAGCCATCGGAGTGGGCGAAGTCGAAAACCGACGTGTATTGGAAGATCTGGTGAAGCGTCCGGCTATCGCCGACATGAACCTGCAAATTATTCATCAGGACTCGCCCGACCGCCGGGGAATCGATGTGGCATTGCTTTACAATCCGCAGATATTCAAAGTAACCAACTACACCGTCCATCCTTTCCGTTGGACCGACACGACCTACGTCACACGCGACCAACTGTTGGTGAGTGGACTGTTGGCGGGAGAGCCCGTGCATATTTCCGTGAATCACTGGCCATCGCGTTACGGAGGAAAATCGTCTGAATTGCGGGAAGCGGCGGCGGCAGTAGCCAAGGCGGCATTCGATTCGCTGCGGGTGGAAAATCCCGACGCAAAGATCGTTTTGATGGGCGACTTGAACGACGATCCCGGCGATAAAAGTGTGCGGGTAGTATTGAATGCGAAGAAACAAGTGCGCGAAGTAGCGTCCGGCGGCTATTATAATACGACGTGGCGGTTATACGACAAGGGAATCGGCTCGTTGGCTTATCAAGGTAAGTGGAGTCTGTTCGATCAGATCATTATTTCCCAATCATTATTGGGCGAAGATTATTCGAGTTTCCGTTTCTGGAAAACCGAGGTATTCAATCGCGATTTCCTGATCCAAAAAGAAGGAAAGAATAAAGGATACCCTCTTCGTACTTTTTCAAATAATACATTTATCAATGGCTATAGCGACCACCTTCCGGTCATTCTCTATTTAATCCGTCAGGAATAACAACAGAACGGGGGCATTGCATTGAACAACGCTCCCGTTTATCATACCTCATACATCATCGTTCATAGTTCATACATCATCGTTCATCGTTCATAGTTCATACATCCATAGTTCATACATCATCCTCTTCCGGCGCATCATTCAGCAAACTCGACGGCAGTTTCTTCTTAGACTTCACGCCCAGTTCCCTCAACCTCTCAGCTTGCACAAGCAAGTTTCCCCGACCACCGGCAAGTTGTTTAAAGGCTATTGCATAGTTCTCCTGGGTTTTATCGATACTCTTTCCGATCGCTTGCATGTTCTCTACAAATCCGGCGAATTTATCATATAAAGCGGCCCCCCTTTCGGCAATTTCCAACGCATTCCGGTTTTGATATTCCCGTTTCCAGAGATCGACAATCAACTTCAACGCGGCGATGAGATTCGTCGGGCTGATTAAGAGGATATGTTTGTTATAGGCATATTGCCAAAGTTCGGGATCATGCTGCAAAGCCAACAGATAAGCCGGTTCGTTGGGAACAAACATCATCACAAAATCGAGTGTCGGGGCAAAATCCTGATAATGCTTCGCGCTTAGTTCATCGATATGCTTGCGGATGGAACGCAAATGTTCTTGACAAGCGGTTTTCTGTTCCGCCGCATCATCGGTCGATACATAGCGCGTATAGGCCGTTAACGAAACTTTCGAGTCGATGATGACCTTGCGGTTATCGGGATAAGCGATGATCACATCGGGTTGCATTTTGCCGCCCGTTTCGTTACGATAATTATTGCCGTCATCATCTTTCAAAAACTCCTGCACGAAATACTCCCGATCCCTGACCAATCCCGATTTCTCCAAGATGTTTTCCAGAATCATTTGTCCCCAATCGCCTTGCGTTTTCGAGCTACCCTTCAGGGCATTGGTCAGATTATTGGCCTCTTCGCTAATCTTTTGATTGAGCTCGACCAGTTTCGTCACTTCACGCCCCAACGAAAAGCGCTCTTTCGATTCCTTGTCATACACTTCGTCCACCCTCTTCTTGAATACTTCAATATTATCGCCGAGTGGTTTTAATATCGAATCCAAGTTGTTTTTATTCAGGTCGGTGAACTTTTGCGTTTTCTCTTCCAGTATTTTATTGGCGATATTTTCGAACTCGATATTGAACTGTTTGCGAAGGTTTTCCATTTCACTTTTCTGCGTGTCGAGTTTTTCAATCAACGACGTGTTATGGGCGGTAATTTCCGAGACTTTCCGCATCGCCCCGTTCAATTCATCTGTTTTATCTTTCAATTCATCTTTCATTCGGGAAAGATCGTCCGATAACGTTTTCAGTTGCACGCCCGAAGCATCGAGTTTGGCCTCCGCCGATGCCAGAGCGACCGTCAAAGCATTGTTCGTCTCCGCCAATTGTCTCGATTCACCCTCGCGGACGAGTAGCCGTTCATTCGCCGCCCGGTTTTTTTCTTTCTCGATACCTATCTCCGTCTTTAATATACCCAAATCCGATTGCAGTTCTTCGAAAGTTGCCTTCGACACGGTTTTCCCCCGTTGTAAAAGTGTTGCCAAAATCCAGGCAACTATTCCGCCGGCCACTATGCCGGCAAGTAAATAAACTATTTCCATTTGATTTTTAAAGCAAAAGTATGATTGACCACAAAGATAACGGTTTTTTCTTTCCGTTTTTTTACAAGGTAATAATTTCCATAAAATGAAAACATTTTGTATTTTTGTGTGCAAATAAAGAATCAATAATTATTAGAGACTTTTTAAACAATAAAAATTTAAAAGATTATGATCAAAGTAGGTATTAACGGATTCGGACGTATCGGACGTCTGGTTTTCCGTGCAGCTCAAGAAAGAAAAGATATTCAGGTTGTCGGTATCAATGATTTACTCGATGTCGATTACATCGCTTACATGCTGAAATATGATTCCATTCACGGAAAATTCAACGGTGACGTAGAAGTAAAAGACGGCAAATTAGTCGTTAACGGCAATGCTATCCGTGTTTCTTCGGAAAGAAATCCTGCCGATCTGAAATGGGATGCTATCGGTGCCGAATATGTAGTTGAATCGACCGGACTTTTCCTTACCAAAGAAAAAGCTCAGGGACATATCGATGCCGGTGCGAAATATGTCGTAATGTCAGGCCCTTCGAAAGACGATACCCGTATGTATGTTAACGGTGTGAACCAAAAGACATATACCAAAGGGGAACAATTCGTATCAAACGCATCTTGTACAACCAACGCTTTAGCTCCTATCGCTAAAGTATTGAACGATAAATTCGGCATCGTGGAAGCGTTAATGACTACCGTTCACTCGACTACCGCTACTCAAAAAACCGTTGACGGACCTTCGATGAAGGACTGGAGAGGCGGACGTGCTGCTTCAGGCAATATTATCCCTTCTTCTACAGGCGCAGCGAAAGCGGTAGGTAAAGTTATTCCCGAATTGAACGGAAAACTGACCGGTATGTCTTTGCGTGTTCCTACTTTGGACGTTTCTATCGTTGACTTGACCGTTCGTTTGGCCAAAGAAACCACTTACGAAGAAATCTGCAAGGCAATGAAAGCAGCATCCGAAGGCGAATTGAAAGGCGTGCTGGGTTATACCAACGAAGACCTCGTATCGAGCGACTTCATCGGCGACCCTCATACTTCGATCTTCGACGAAAAAGCAGGTATCCAATTAAGCCCGACATTTGTAAAAGTGTTGGCATGGTACGATAACGAATGGGCTTTCTCCGTGAAACTGCTCGATCTTATCGCTCATATGAAACAAGTAAACGGATAATTTATATTTCTGTTATAATGCTGCGGGGGTATCGTTCAATCGGTATCCCCGTTTTTTATCCCTCTGTCTCTCTGTCCCTCTGTCCCTCTGTCCCTCCATCTCCCCGTCTCTTTGTCTCCCTGTCCCTCTGTCTCTCTGTCTCTCTGTCCCTTTGTCCCTAAGGGTTCCTCTGTCTCCAATGCCCCATCATCGCGCGTAACGTTTATCGACGAAGGCCCCTATCATCCAGACAAAAAAAGCCGAACAAATTATTTGTTCAGCTTTCTAATCGTTTATAACGCTCTACTATGCCGGGTGAATCGCTTCTGAAGGACACACTTCTGCACACGTACCACAATCGGTACATACATCGGGATCTATTTTATAAATATCACCTTCTGAAATTGCTTCAACAGGACATTCATCAATACATGTTCCGCAAGCAATACAATCGTCACTAATTACGTAAGCCATAATGTAAATATTTTATTAGTTAGTGGTTAATTGAATATTAACTATATTTTAACTCCCGCAAAGATAACGATTTTCCGAAGAACAAAAAAATGTTTTGCGAAGGCTCTCCCGGAAATTACCAACCGGCTTTACTTTCATATGCTCAAAACAATTATTCCCAAAATATTGCACAACCAACGGCGCTGCTAATTTTTATGCTTTCTAAATAAATAGAAAGCCGGTTACGGATTTTTTATCTCTGTTACATAATATTCGGGAAAGAACATCGTTTATGTGGTAATGGGAAAAAGATATCGTTATTTCTTTGTTTTGGCATTGTGGATGATCGCTTCGAGCGTCATGGGCCAACAGCGCAAACTCCAAAACCAGCCGTATGCCGATCAGCGCATGTTCCATTTGGGTTTCACCGTTGGATTGCATACGCAGGATTTGATTCTCTATCATTCAGGGGCCGCTACCCCCGAAGGGGAAGTTTGGTTTGCCGAAATACCGTCTTATTCCCCCGGATTCAGCGCGGGACTTATTGCCGATCTGTATCTGAATCGGTTTATGCACCTTCGTGCTATACCCACCTTACTATTAGGGGATAAAAATTTCGTCTTCCGCGAACAGGAATCGGGCGAAGAATTCAAAACCCGCTTACGAAACAACTATATATCCGTGCCTGTACATCTAAAGCTATCGGCCGACAGAATCAATAATTACAAGCCGTATATTTTATTGGGCGGATACGGCAGCTTGGAACTGGCTCCTCAAAAAAACGAGCCTTTGTTACTGAAACCCTATGATTACGGAATCGAAATCGGCATTGGATGTGATTTTTACCTTCCCTTGTTCAAATTATGCCCTGAACTGAAATTCAGTTTCGGAATGAGGAACGTTTTGGAAAAAGACCGCTCCGATCTTGTACAGGAAAATTTACAGAAGTATCCTCGTTCGTTATCGAAAGCAACGCAACGCATGATTACGCTAAGTTTTCATTTCGAATAGCTTATAGAACTTGACTGAAAAGACCATTCACCACTTACTACTTACTACTTACTATTCACCACTCACCATTTAATTTCGCCAAAGGTTTTCTTTCCCCGGAAATAATAATTCCAAAGAATACTTCCTTTATAATGAGTAGGAATATGCTTCACAGTGGTCCGTTCCCGATTTTCGCGGCGGGCATGTTTATAAGACGGAAGCAACTTCAGAAAATCGCGATGCGCATTTATCACGGCACAGCCATTACTGAATTGTCCTTGTACCAATAAATGCAAATAAGCCAAAAGATCAAACAGATATCGCACCATGATGGTAAATAAAAAACGTCTTCCATAGACATTCTTATAAATCATCAATAAGTTATTCCGGAAATTCAAGTACATTTTCTTCGGATTATCCTTATTTAAAGAGGCTCCCCCCACATGATATACCACAGATGAGGGTACACAAACAATTGAATGCCCGCGGGCATTCAACCGCCAGCAGAGATCGATCTCTTCCATGTGGGCAAAGAAACCCGCATCCAGTCCGCCCGCTTCAAGGTACGCTTCGCGGCGGATACACAGCGCGGCGCCGGTAGCCCAAAAAACAGGGATGGGATCATCATATTGTCCGCTATCTTCTTCCACGGTTTCCAGAATACGTCCGCGGCAAAAAGGATACGCAAACCGATCGATAAATCCTCCCGAAGCTCCGGCATATTCAAACTGCAAACGGTTGGTGTACGAACGGATCTTCGGTTGTACGGCTGCCACCTCAGGATGCTTATCCATATAGTTCGTCAAAGTCTTCAGCCAACCCGGTGTGGTTTCCACATCGGAATTCAGCAACACCACATAGTGTGAATCGACTTGTTGTAAGGCCCTGTTATATCCCTCCGCAAAGCCGTAATTCTTGTCGAACACCATGACGGGAACATCGGGAAATTGCTCGTGAAGAAAGGCGACGGAGCCGTCGGAAGAACAATTGTCCGCCACCCACACCTCACAGTCATCCGACAAGCTATGTTGTAGCACAAACGGCAGGAATTGCTCAAGCAACTTCCGCCCGTTCCAATTCAGTAATATAACCGAAGTCTTTTTCATTCTAAAACCCATCTAATTTTTATTTTAAAACCCAGAGGGGTTATTTGTATTCTTCCGATCGTCATCCCATCCTTCATAACTCATCATTCATAATTCATAACTCATCATTCATCATTCATCATTCATCATTGCCTCTTGAATTTCCAGCGATTATGTGTCCATAAATAGTAAGCCGGATCACGTAAGATGGTTTTCTCCAACGCCCGCATATATTTTTCGGTGATGGTAAATTCCGGTTCAGTGGAAGCATCGAACGTAATAACCGAAAGAGTTCCGGTATAATAGCCTCGCTTTACGCATTGCATATCCAGATAAACGACCGAAAAGCCCATTTTCCGGGCAAGGCGTTCCATGCCGGTCTGCACCAAAGTATCCTGATGGAGAAAGTCCGTCCAATAGTGATCGGAATAAAAAGGCGGCCGTTGGTCGGCTAAAAAACCGATCAGCATTGTTTTACCCATATTCCGATGCTTGATGATCATACGGAAAGCATTATTCATCTCGATAGGCTTCGGGCTGAAACGCGACCGGATACGTAAAAAAAGATCATCGAACGACTGATTATGCAATTCTTTATAAATAGGCCGTTGTTCGATATCGTCGCGCAGTTGCAATCCCAAGGAGGTTATCCACTCCCAATTAGCATAATGCCCCATGCAAAGGAAACAACTGTTACCATCCTTTGTCAATTGATTGATCAGCTCGGGATTCTCGAATTTCATTCGTTTTTGAACTTCCTTATCACTAATTTTCAAGGTCTTTATCGTTTCCACAAAATAATCGCAAAAATGGCGGTAAAACTTCCGCTCGATATGTTTGATCTCCCAAACCGATTTGGCAGGAAACGCGTTATGTAAATTCTTTTTTACCAATTTCCTCCGGTAACGCACGACGTGATACAGAAAAACAAATAATATATCCGACAGTATATACAATACCCAAAAAGGCAGTAAGGCATGCAGATAACTGATTCCGTATAAAATATAAAACGTGATATTCTTTTTTCGAGAATGTTTCATGATGGAAAAACTGCTTTCATTGCCATTTCATCTTCATTGTACTCCCCTACTTCCACTTCAACGACCCTATTCACGAGCGATGCATCGTAAGGGGCATACATCTTGACATAATTTTCGGTAAAGCCGTGCATATGATTACCGTGTTTCGTGTGTTCGAACAATACCTTACGGCGCGTCCCTTTTTGTGATTCATAAAAAGCAATCAGCTTATTATCGGAAATATCGAGCAAGGCTTTGCTGCGGGCATGTTTGACCTTCGGGTCAACAATATATTCGATAGACAAAGCTTTCGTTCCCGGCCGTTCGGAATAGGCGAACACATGTAGTTGCGAGATATCGAGCGAATCGATAAATTGTCGGCTCTGAGCAAAATAGTCGTCGGTTTCCCCGCGCACACCGACAATCACATCCACGCCGATAAAGGCATCGGGAAGAATGCTTTTTATTTTTTCTATTTTATGACGGAATAACGCCGTATCGTAGCGTCGCTTCATTAGTTGCAACACCTCGTCACTCCCTGCTTGCAGCGGGATATGAAAGTGCGGAGCAAAACGACGGGAACGCGACACAAAATCGATGATTTCATCGGTAAGCAAGTTCGGCTCGATAGAAGAGATTCGGAAGCGTTCGATACCTTCGACCTTATCCAAAGCACATACCAAGTCAAGGAATGTTTCACCGGTAGTCCGGCCGAAATCGCCGATATTTACTCCGGTTAACACAATTTCCTTTCCTCCTTGTTCAACTACGTCCTCCGCCTGTTTGACCAGATCGGCAATCGAACCGTTGCGGCTGCGTCCACGCGCATGTGGGATGGTACAAAACGAGCAAAAATAATCGCAGCCATCTTGCACTTTTAAGAAATAACGGGTGCGGTCGTCAGCCGAAACCGAAGGGACAAAAGAACGGATACGGTTTGTCTTGGTCGTGATGACTTTTCCCTTCTCATTTTTCTTCAGATCATCCAAGTATTGCAGGACATCTAATTTCTGTTCCGCGCCCAACACTAAATCCACTCCTTCTATTCCCGCCACATCCTCCGGCTTAAGCTGTGCGTAACAACCGGTAACCACAATAAATGCATCGGGATGTTGATGAATCATGCGCCGAATAGCTTGCCGTCCTTTTTTATCGGCCAATTCCGTTACCGAACACGTATTTATGACGCAAATATCGGCTTTCTGTCCTTTACGGGCGCGCATTACACCGGCATTCATCAATTGCCGGCCGATAGCCGAAGTTTCGGCAAAATTCAGTTTGCATCCTAAAGTATAATAGGCGGCGGTTTTATTTTCGAATATTGTCGGATCAATCATATCTTTATCGACCGGAGAAGAGTTCCGGCGTTGAGAATTTCTTATTTCAAAAATGCAAAAATACAACAAAAAGCACGATTTATTGCTCCTTTTTCTTTGATAGTCTAAATTATCATCGTACTTTTGCACATATTTAATAATAATGTGCAATTATGATCGAGCAGAATTTCATAAAACTTTATGAAAACAACTTCAAGAAGAATTGGGAATTGCCGGCCATCACCGACTATAAAGAAACGACGTCTTATACGTACGGAGCATTAGCCGAAGAGATTGCCCGCTTGCACGTATTATTTTCCGAATTACATCTCCGGCAAGGTGACAAGATCGCTTTAATCGGAAAAAATCATTCTTCGTGGTCGATTGTCTTTTTGGCCACAATAACCTACGGTGCGGTCATCGTTCCTATTCTGCACGAATTCAATCCCGAGAGTATGAATGAACTGATGGCCCATTCGGAATCGAAGCTTTTGTTTGTCACCGAATCCATTTGGGAACATCTCGACCAAAATAAGTTCCATATACCCATCGTCAACATCCCCTCTTTTTCATTGATGCAAAGTCCCGATGAAGAAACGGCCGAGAAATTCAGAGAATGGAAGAAGCTATTCCATCAACGATATCCCCAGGGATTTAAGAAAGAGGATATTCTTTATCCCGAAATTTCCAATGAAGAAGTCATTTGTATCAATTATACATCTGGGACGACCGGCTTCAGCAAAGGTGTGATGCTTACGGCGAATAACTTCGCCGGAAACGTGACTTACGCCGCCAAACTCGATTTACTTTTCGAAGGCGAACCTCATCTGGCCTTTCTTCCGATGGCTCATGCCTATGGTTGTGCTTTCGACTTTCTGTACGCTCTTTCGGTAGGCGTGCATGTCACTTTGTTAGGCATCATGCCTACGCCTCAAAACCTCCTGAAAGCATTTGAAGAAATCAAACCGAAGCTGATTATTAGCGTACCGCTTATTTTCGAAAAGATTTATAAAAGGAAAATCCTTCCCATCGTTGAAAAGCCGGTTGTAAAGTTTCTGCTGAAAGTGCCTCTCATCAATACCATTATTTATAAGAAGATCAGACACTCCATTATTCACGGGTTAGGAGGAAATTTCAGGGAAGTAATTATCGGCGGTGCGGCCTTAAATGGGGACGTAGAAAATTTTTTCCACAAGATCGGGTTTCCGTTTACCGTGGGTTACGGCATGACGGAGTGCGCCCCTCTTATTTCATACGACCATCATTACGATTTCGTCCCGACTTCGTGCGGATCGGTATTAGAAGGAATTATGGAGGCTCGAATCGACTCGGAAGATCCGGAAAATGTCCCCGGTGAAATTCAGGTCTGGGGAGAGAATGTAATGAAAGGTTATTATAAGAATCCCGAAGCCACGGCTGCGGCCTTCACCTCCGACGGATGGCTAAAAACAGGCGACTCGGGGATTATGAAAGGCCGGCGATTATATATTAAAGGCCGGATTAAAACAATGATCCTGACGGCAAACGGACAAAATATTTATCCCGAGGAAATAGAATCCCGGCTGAACAATCTACCCTATATCGCCGAAAGCCTGGTAGTAGAAAAGAACAATCGCTTAGTCGCTTTAATACATCCCGATTACGCAGCGTTGGAAACCCATGGCATTTCGCGAGACAACATCCAAAAGATCATGAATAAAAATATAAAAACACTCCATAAGAGTGTCGCTTTGTATGAAAAAATTAAGGCAATAGAAATTGTAGAGACAGAATTTGAAAAAACGCCCAAAAAAAGCATTAAACGCTTTTTATATCAATAAAAAGTACCAATTGAGAGTACCGAAGGCCTAATAGACTGACAATAAATACATTTAAATAGAACAAAAAGCTGAAAACAGGCTTTTACTTTATCACAGGCTATCGACAAAATAGCCTGAAAAGGCGTTTTAGTTTTTTTTAACTAAGATTTTTTACGAAAACATGTTATAGAACACTTTTTTCATCTAATTTTGTACCGTTTTTATTGAGAACAATTATTATTCATCGTTTAAAAGTATTTGGAAAATGAAAAAAGTATTGGTTTTAGTTGCTGTAGTAGCAACATTAGGATTTGTTTCTTGCAAAAATGCACAAGCTGATGCAGAAAAAGCAAGACAAGACAGTCTTGCTGAAGTAGCAAGATTAGACAGCATTGCACAGGCTCAAGCCGACAGTATCGCAGCTTTGGCTGTTGACACATTGGCTCAAGACTCTGTTGTTACCGCCGAATAATATCGGCCGTAAACGTTTATAAGAAGCCACCCAAAAGAAGGGGGGCTTTTTTTGTGCCTTTTTTCTACAAAATCACTACCTTTGCTACCGAACAAACGAGAGTATCGGCCCAAGAAAGTCTCGATAAAGTTTATATTACCGAACAATGACATTTGTATTGATAAAAAGTATGAGACAAATCCTAATCGTTGCAAGCCTGCTGGCGGCCATTGTTCTTTTTGATGGTTGCCGTCAGAAAGAAAGAGCCTACTTCGAAAAAGAAATTATCTTCCCCGAGGAAATCACGCCCGAGCAAAAAATAAAGCTCTCCGCCTATCTGACTCCCACCCCTCAGCAATATGCTTGGCAACAACTCGAACTCACCGCTTTCATTCACTTCGGGATGAATACTTTTACAGGACGGGAATGGGGTGACGGCACCGAAGACCCTTCGGTTTTTCAACCGACAGACTTTAATGCCGAACAATGGGTGTCGGTCCTTCAAAAAGCAGGATTCAACATGCTCATTCTTACAGCCAAACATCACGACGGCTTTTGTTTATGGCCCACTAAAACCACCGCACACTCGGTCGCTTCCAGTCCGTGGCGGGGCGGACAGGGCGATATCGTGCGCGAAGTAAAAAACGCCTGCGACAAATATAATATGAAATTCGGCGTGTATCTATCGCCATGGGACCGCAATGCTCGCAGTTACGGTGATTCTCCGGCATATAATCATTTATTTATTCAACAACTCACCGAACTCCTCACCCAATACGGACGCATAGACGAAGTATGGTTCGACGGCGCCAATGCCGAAGGCCCTAACGGCAAACGGCAGATATATGACTGGGAACGTTTTTACCAAGTCATCGACAGCTTACAGCCTCAATCGGTAAAAGCGATTATGGGCAACGACATCCGGTGGGTCGGAAACGAAAGCGGATTGGGCCGCCAAACGGAATGGAGTGTCACTCCTTTGCAACCCGATATCAACGAATCGATTGTCGAAGAAAATAAACGGTTGGGGGTATCCCCGATGTCGGAAGATTTGGGCAGCCGCAAGCTGATCGGCGAAGCGAAGGCATTGTATTGGTATCCGTCGGAAGTAGATGTATCCATCCGTCCGGGATGGTTTTATCATCCGGAAGAAGATCATCAGGTGAAAACGCTTGCGCAATTAGTCGATATCTACTATCAATCGGTCGGACTGAATTCGGTTCTCCTACTGAATATCCCGCCCGACACACGCGGACAATTGCACGAAATAGACAGTAGGCGGCTTATAGAATTCGGAGACTACCTTTCGTACGTATTTAAGAACGACAAACTGAGCGACGGCCACAATGCTTGGCGAGCCAAACCGGGCGACTTTAAAGAATTCGACATGAAAGACGGCGACCCCATCAATACAATTCTTTTACAGGAAGATATTCTAAAGGGGCAGCGCGTGGAAGTCTTCAAAGTGGAAGGGCTTATCGGCAGTGAATGGATCAAATTGGGCGAAGGCACGACCATCGGATATAAACGATTGATAAAATTTGACGATTGCACTCCCTCTAAAATACGTGTCACCATCCTCGAGACACGCGAAAAAGCCGCTATGAAGCGAGTCGGCGCCTATTTCGCACCCGCTATCGACGACTCGTTCAACTCGATGCCGATAAGCAATAATCCATCCGGTTGGAAAGTAATTGCGAATGATCCGCTCACCCTCGATATGAGTAAAACGATGGTTATAGAGGGATTCACGTATACGCCCGATCCGCAGAAAGAGTCGGTCTTTGCCTATACGGTGGAAATAAGCAACGATGGAAAAAATTGGAAAGAGGTGCGTAACAATGAATTTGCCAATATCAAAAACAATCCGATTAAACAGCGTGTGATGTTTAAGCAACAGGTCAAGACCCGCTTCATACGGTTTCAGTCACTGGTCGGTATCGATGGAGGAAACGCCCCTTTCGCTCCTACTCAAATAAAAATCCTGACAAAATAAACAACAATGAGAAAAATATTCATACTGATACTTTTGGCGCTATCTTCTATCGGATATGCGCAAACAATTAAAGACGTGTTCTCTACTGTTCCCGCTTCCATTTTACCGGGACTCGCAGAAAGCACAAAGACAATGCTGCTTGTGGATACCGGCAAAACAACAGTTCCGTATGCGCTGGGGGAAATAGAGAAGATATATGCATCGGATGATTACCTCCTGCTGCGAACCTCCAAGGCGGGTAGTACGCAGATCAAGCTGCTCGACTATGACAACGATTCGACAGTGGTGTGCGTCATTAAAACCGTTTGCGCGAAAATGTGCGACAGTTACATCTCTTTTTACGATATAAACTGGCAAGAATTGCCGTCGGAACGGTTTCTTCCGACATTATCGGGCAATTTTTTCTTCGATTCTTCGAAAAAAACAGCGGAAAATTATAAATATGCTGTATCTTTGCCGGACATTTCTCCCATCAAAGCGGAATTTGTAAACGGAGCGGACGATTTGATACTGGTATTCGACTACAAATCGTATCTTTCCGACAGCATGGCCGCCGAGGTCGAGCCGTTTTTAAAAAGTGATTCGATCATACTGAAATGGGATAAGTCGACATTTAAATAACGTGTCATCCTGCACTCGTAGTTCAATGGATAGAATATCGGATTCCGGTTCCGACGATGCGAGTTCGATTCTCGCCGGGTGTACTAAGATAAAAGCCAACAATCGAACCGAAGATGAATCATGAAGAAAGCCCGGCAACGAGCCCTCGACACGTACAAGCGCGCTATTCAACAAAAGACTTCCCGAAGTAAATAAACTGTCGCGTTTGTTTGTTTTGTCAGGCAGAAACCGCTTTTTTTGCAGAAAATAAAAAATAATATGACCCGTATCCGTTTCTTATTTATCGTGTGCATACTGATGTTCCTGCCGGCATGCCGAAACCAGTCTTTCGTGCTGCAGGAAGGCGATCTGCTTTTTACCGTCGGCAAAGGCGAATCGGAATTGTTGAAAGCTATTCAAAACAGCACATCAGGCAAGCAAGAGATCCCCTTTTCGCATGTGGGTATCGTGCATATCGAAAACGACAAACTGTTCGTTCTTGAAGCGACCTCGCCCCAAGGCGTCGTCATCACACCGTTGGATTCCTTTTTCGAAGAAACCGCAAGGATTGACGGCAAATCGCTTATGGCTGTAGGCCGCCTGAAGGAGCCTTTTCGGTATAGTATTCGCGATGCGATCACAAACGCTCAAAAACACATCGGCAAGCCCTACGACTATGCTTACGACGAGGACAACGATGCGTATTATTGCAGCGAACTGGTTCGTTACGCTTTCACGGACTCATTGGGAAAACCTCTCTTCGAGCCGCTGGCGATGTCGTTTAAAAATTTGGAGACCGGAGAAATCGATCCGTATTGGATTCAGCACTTCGAACGGCTCCACACACCGGTGCCGGAAGGTGCGCCCGGCACGAATCCGGCGGATATGGCCAAGTCGAACCTGATCGATATCGTACATACGTATTATTAAAAGAGATTGATGAAGATTGACCGACGGCCGACATTAGACTTTCGACCGATGACCGGTGACTGAAGACCGGTGACTGTCTGAAGACTGCTAACGGATAACTGGCGGCTGATTGCTAAAAAAATCGTATCTTTGTGCCCAAAATAATACAACTTTATGGATCAACGCCCCACAAAAACTGACGCAACCCGTTCAACGAGTGTTCCTCAACCCAATCCCGTCGCCGACTGGTTCGTACGGTTAATAAAAGGTATCATTGTCGGCATCGGCTTCATTCTTCCCGGCTTGTCGGGCGGCGTATTGGCCGTCATCCTCGGCATTTACGACCGGCTCATCCGGTTCTTATCCGACATCCGGAAAAACTTTATCGCCAATCTGCTGTATTTCCTACCCGTATTTATCGGCGCCGGCATCGGCATCGTTTTGTTTTCGATATTCGTAGAGAAAGCGTTCGGAAAATACGCAGCACAGTTCATCTGTTTGTTTATCGGCTTCGTGATAGGTACCTTCCCGTCACTTTACCGCACCGCCGGAAAGCAAGGGCGTTCGGGGAAGGACTTCCTCATCCTCATCGCCTCCACCCTGCTCATCTTCTTCTTGATGATCATCGGCGGGCAACAACTGACGGAGGTAACACCGGGCATTATCCCCTGGTTGGGATCGGGCGCACTCATCGGGCTGGGCGTGATTGTCCCCGGGATGAGCCCATCGAACTTCCTGATTTATTTCGGGCTGTATGACAAGATGGCCACGGGCATAAAAGATTTCGACTTTGCCGTTATTATCCCCCTTGTCGTTGGATTTATTATTTGCGTATTGGCCTTTGCCAAGCTGGCGGCCTATCTCTTTAAAAGATATTATCCGGGGATGTATCATTTCATACTCGGCATGGTTATCGGCTCATCACTGGCCATCTTTCCGACCATCGTGTTTCCCGCTTTCCAAACGGAGCAACTCGCTGCGGCCGGTTTGAGCTTCGGCGGCGCATTGGCATTGTGCGTCATTTTTCTTATTGTAGGCGCCATTGCCTCGTATCTTTTCAGCAAAGTGGAAAACAAATATCCGAGGGAAGAGATATTTTAAATTAGTCGCCGGTCACCGGTCATCAGTCTTTTGTCGAAGGTCGAATGTCTAATTCATACCTCATAATTCATACTTCATAATTCATACTTCATAAAGTCTTCCGGTCATTTTGTCTTCATTAGCGGCCGTGCATCGACGCCTTCGTTCGTCATCACCACGGGGAGGATTTTTCCGTCGTCATCAAACACCATTTTATCGATGCAGGTCATACGCGCGTTCCCGTCCTTTTCGCTTAACGGACGGCGATGATATACCATATACCACTCGTCGGTGCCCGGAATATTAATCACCGAGTTATGCCCCGCGCCGTTGGCAATGCGGCCGTCCTGTTCCAATATCGTACCGATACGCTCGAAAGGGCCGAGGGGCGAATCGGCAATGGCATACGCCACACGATAATCGGGGCCTGTCCATCCGCCTTCCGACCACATGAAATAATATTTGCCGTTACGGATAAACATCACCGAACCTTCCACATATCCGTCGGGAGTGATTTCCTTAAACACCGATCCGTCGTCGAAAGGCAGAAATCCGGAGAAATCGTCTTTCAGGCGGGTGATGTTGCAATGCCGCCATCCGCCGTAAATCATATAATATTGGCCGTCGGTATCGCGGAAAACGAACTGGTCGATGGGCTGCGCGCCGTTGTGAAACTTATCGAGCAGGGGCTTGCCTAGATAATCTTTAAAAGGGCCTTCGGGTTTGTCGGAAACGCCGATGCCGATACCGCCCGGACTCTCGTCGCTCTGAATATCATTCGCCGCGAAAAACAAGAAATACTTCCCGTCTTTACGTACGATAGCCGGCGCCCACAAGGCTTTTTCGGCCCATTTCACCCGTGAGGTATCGATAATGCGCTCGTGCTTGGCCCAGTTCACCAGGTCGGGCGATGAAAAGGCGTCCATAAACACCTGTTTTTCGTACGGCGCGGAGTAGGTGGGATAAATCCAGTAACAGCCGTCGAAAACAATGCCTTCGGGATCGGCATACCATCCGGGGAACACGGGATTACCCGCTTTTTGTGCCTGCAAAAGAACCGTCGCGCCCGTCAGACCGAAAAGGAGAAGAAATACGAATCGAACTGTTGTTTTCATTGTTGTCTTTTATGTATATATTCAGATGAGAAAGCGAAGATACTTATTTTTGGCGATATAAAAGAAGAAAAAAGCATCGGCGAAGGCCGACGCGGCGTATAAAAAAAGACTTTTATGGCCGGATGAGGCTCAGATGAACTGAAAAGCTTAATTTTTGTTTCATCTGAGCCTCGGATGGCTTTAAAAGCTTACTTATTATTAAGGATGAGCCTCGGATGAGTTCATAAGCATCCTTATTGTTAAGGACGAGCCTCCGATGAACTAAAAAAGTATCCGGATCACATTAGCTGAGGCTCAGACGACCTTAAAAATTCCCGGAGCAACTCATCCGAGCATTCGGCCGGGACAAAAAATGTCCGGATCATACCGTATTATCGCTCGGACGATAGATAAAAGATTTTATGTATGCCTGACAAGCCAATATTTCTTGAAAAGTAGCTCATTACCTTTCATCATCCTATATTTTCTATTTTAAATATTCCGAAAAACGGACTGAACTCCTCTATTCTTTTTATTTCCATACCTATTTCCAATAATTGTTTTTCGAGTTCGCCTTTCGAATAATACCGGTAATCTTCCGGCGTGTACTTTTCCATATCATACCAGGAATACATATATCCCGTATCCGCAAGGTAAGGTTTAATATGATTATCATAAATATAGGACGGAGTGGTTACCGCTAACAAGTACCTATACACCGCATTAAATTTTTCTCTGTCCTCCCGCGGATCGAAAAACATCACTGATTATTTTATCAACTTTCCCGGCATAACCCGGAGCTTCGAAACTTCCTTTTCTGTATTCGACATTACGGACAGACGTTTGTTGCATCGTTCTTTTTGCCGATTGAATATTTGTGCCGTTTGGCTCAATTCCAATTACTTTTTCCACAAAAGGGGCTATTCCGAGGGACACATTTCCCCATCCGCATCCCATATCGATAACCGTATCGTGAGGAGATAAATCGGAAAAAAGAATAATCCGTTTTACCAATTCATCGCTTGTCTCGAAGGTATCACGTCCATCAGGGCTTGTAAAACGACGAACATACGTTTCAAAAATCCAATCCCAATCTTTATTCATTTTTTCAGTTGCGAAATGATTCCTTATGAACCAGCTGCAAATATAGCGGTTTCGCCTTTATAAAAAAATAAAAAACGGGATTACATCATCGACATGGGACGGATTATTGAACACGATGATAGAAAAAAACAACTCTACAATGATTGCGTGGAAAGTAAATAACAATGCAACTTTATGAGGATATCATTGATTGCATAAGAAATTCAAAATCCGTAAAAGAAAATATAAAAGAATTCTTGCTTTGTAAGTTTTATCTGCCCATCTCAATCGTACGGTTGATGTGAATCTGCTGCAAAAAACTTTCGTCATGTGAGACAACGATCAACGTTCCTTCATACTCATTGAGCGCGGCAGTCAATATTTCGATACTCTGAATATCCAAGTTGTTCGTCGGCTCATCCAAAATGATTATATCCGGCGCTTGGCTCTGAATATGTAAACAACAGATCATCAAACGCATTTTTTCGCCGCCGCTTAAAACGACACAGGCTTTTTCCCAATCTTCCCTGGTAAATAAAAACCGGTTGAGACGAGTTTTTATCTCGTGTTCCTGCAACATCGAGGCGTTGAATCGTTGCGCTTGTTCATATACGTTCAGTCGGTTATCGAGCAACGAATACTCTTGGTCGATATAAACCGACTGATTGGCGGCACGGTAAACCGTCCCGACTGACGGTTCCAACTTCCCTGTAATCAATTGGATTAAGGTGGTTTTTCCGGAACCGTTCCGGCCTTTCATCGCAATACGTTCGCCGCTGACGATTTGAAAATTCAAGTTTTCGTTCCACAAAGATTGTTCGTTTTCGTAGTTGAAATTGATATTTTCGGCAATGACCAAATTTTTGCCCTTGTGTAGTTTCGAGTTGTCAAAACCGAACTTTATTTGGTTGGTTTCCGAAAGAGACGACCGTAATCCGTGGAGTGCTTGCCTGACGTTTTCGATTTTATCTGCGTGAATATCTGCAATTTTAGCGGTACTCTTTTCGGCACTGTTTTTCCACGTATTGGCCACGATTTTGGGAAGACCTCCTTTGCCGGCATTTTTCTTTGCACGAACATCCAGTTTTTGCTGTCGTTCGATGGTTTCCCGTTCTTTTTCTTTCGCTTTTTTCAAAGCCTTTTCCTTGCTGTGGATATCCTGATTCAAAGCAGTCATCTCAATTTGCTTTTGTGCCTTGTAGAAATCGTAATTGCCGCCATAAACTTTTATTCCGTTAGGATTCATTTCGCACACCGTGTCCAAATGATTCAACAATTTACGGTCGTGGCTGACGATTAGTAAAGTGCTTTTTGTCGATTGAATAAAATCGTACAAAAGCTGTCTGCCCGGCGTGTCCAAATGATTGGTCGGTTCGTCTAATAAAATCAATTCGGGTTGATGAACCACAATTCCTGCTAAAAACACTTTCGTTTTCTCTCCCCCGCTCAATGTGTCCATTTTTTTAGTCAGAGTCGATTCGTTCAGGTGCCAATAGCTAAGCGCCTCCTTGCAACGTTCCTCTATCGTCCAATCGTCCCGGAGAGCGTCGAAGTAGCGTTGACTCGCATTGCCGCTCAAGATTGCTTTCAAAGCGTTCAGTTTTTCTTCGATGCCCAAAGCCTGCGCAACGCTCAAATGATTGAATTGCCCGAAAATTTGGGGAACATAGTAAGGGTGATTATCCGTGGTAACTTGTCCGTCGGAAGGTTGTAATTCTTTCGCAATAATTTTCAGCAAGGTAGATTTGCCCACACCGTTATTTCCTATCAGAGCGGTCTTTTGGTAAAGATTTACCACAAGGTTCAAACCTTGAAACAGTACATCTTTGTCGGGAAGTATAAAGGAGATATTTTGTAATCGTAACATAATTTCTTTCGTTAAAGGATAAAACAATTGCCTACCGCCGCTTTGCAGCACATAGTCCTGATTTGCCTGAAAGAAATTATTAATTACATTTCGATAAGTGTTATTTTATGGCGCAAAGATATATATTTACGGCGATTTTCACAAATTCCGCCTTACGAGTAGGGTCACTGTTTGTTAAATTGAATCACAAAGCGTGTCCATCCGTCGGGATACGTGCGCAGCGAATAGTGGCAGTCGTGCTGCGACAACACTTCCCGTATAAACAACAGTCCGATGCCTTGCCCTGCCGGTTTGGTCGAGAAAAACGGATTGAAGAGTTTCTTTTCGACCTGCTTGTTGATGCCCTTTCCATTGTCGGCTATTTCGAGTACCGAAGGATAAGCCGACGTGGTGATGACAATCTCGCCATCGGCGCCGATGCTCTCGACCGAGTTCTTAATGATATTCAACACGACCTGTTCGAACAGCGCAGCGTCGATCTGCACGAGCAACCGCTCATCGTGCGCATGAAACGACAGGCGGATATTCCGGTTGATGCACAGCACTTCCATAAAACGAATCATGGCACGGATCATATCGTTGAGGTTCACCGGCGAAAGTTCCGCTTTGGGGATCTTCACCACATCGGCAAAATTGGTAATGAAGCGGCTCATGGTAAAGCATCGTTCGATACATACCTGCATGACCTGACGCATATCGTCGGTGTCCGAAATGCCTTCCAGTTCCTTTTCCACCGTGTCGAGCGTGGAGGTGATACCCGCGGTGGTGTTATTGACTTCATGCGAAATCATACGGATGACTTTCTCGTACGCTTTTTTCTCGGCGCGGCGCAACTCGTCCGTCAGGCTTTCAATGAGATAAAATGGGCGCGGAAATCCCCGGTCGATAAACGAATCGAGCGAACATTTATAGATCGTGCCGTCGTATAGGCCGATAGTACGCGTTTCATGCATCGGTATCTCCGACAGGTCGAGCAGCACCTGCTCCCTGATTTCGGCGAGAGCGCGCCCTTTTACCGCTTTTTCCGACAGGATGCCTATTATTTTGGCGGCGGACGGATTGAGGCTCGCAATGCGATTATCATAATCCATCACCACGACCCCCATCGGCGAGGCATGGATCAACAAATCGAGAAACTCGTTCTGCTCCCGCAACTTCAGCCGCTCGTCCTTCAACTGTTCCATCATCTTATTGAAGATATCCACTACCCGGTCGGCTTCGTACTGCCCCACCTTCCGCAGGCGCGAACTGAAATCCTGTTCCCGCAGCAAATCCATCCCGTTACTTATATTTTGCAAGGGACGTACCGCTTTCCGGTAAAAAAACGCCAAATAGACGAGCACGATAATGATGAGCGCCTCTACCACAATCGCTTTCCACGACACCTCCTGTTGCAGGCTTTCGTAAAAAGTGAAGGCGAAGACGCCCAGCAGTAACACAATCAAGATAAGGAAGTAACCTCGCAACTTCATATCATATTCCGTATTTTTCCATCCGCCGGTAAAGCGCCGCCCGGCTTATGCCCAATGCTTTCGCGACTTTAGACAGATTGCCGTTGTACAGGTCGATATGTTGACGGATGGATTGTTCTTCCATATCTTCGAGCGTGAGGCCGGTAGGAACCGGATTACGTCCCGTCACGCGCTCGCCGTTTTCGATTTGCGCAGCGATATCGTGTTCGTAGATAAGGCTCTTTCCGCTGACCAAAATGGTACGGTCGACAAGGTTTTTCAACTCACGGATATTTCCCGGATAGGGTTGTTTTTCGAGCAATCCGTATGCTCCAGGCGTGAAATTGACCTTCGGCAAGCGGTTTTGTTGCGTGAGTTTATGGGCAAAAAAAGCGCTCAACAGCGCAATATCTTCTTTCCTCTCCCGTAATGCAGGGAGATGTATCTGTATCAGATTGATGCGGTAATATAAGTCTTCGCGGAAAGTTTTGTCGCGAACCATCTGCGGCAAAACGGCGTTGGTAGCGCTCACGACCCTCACATCGACCTTCCGAGGACGGCTATCGCCGAGGACTTCGAACGTTTGATCCTGCAACACGCGCAACAGTTTCACCTGACAGGTCAGATCGAGCTCGCCGATCTCGTCCAAGAAGATGGTTCCTTTGTCGGCCAACTCGAAGCGTCCCGTGCGGTCGGCAAGCGCATCGGTAAAAGCCCCTTTTTTATGCCCGAACATTTCACTCTCGAAAAGGCTTTGCGACACCCCGCCCAGATTGACTTTCACGAAACGGTTGCCCCGCCGGCCACTGTTACGGTGAATGGCTTCGGCAATCAGTTCCTTGCCGGTTCCGCTCTCACCGGTGATGAGTACCGACGCATTCGTGTCGGCAATACGGGCAACGGTCGACAACACCTTCACCAATGCATCGGAGTGCCCGATAATCGCCGAAAAGTCGTACCGGTCATCGAGTTCTTTGCGTGTCGAGGGCGCTTCCTCAGCACTTTTACCTTTACTCAGTTCCAATGCCGTCGCCACCGATTTCAGCAATTGGCGGTTGTCCCACGGCTTGGTGATAAAATCGAACGCACCGGCCTGCATGCCTTTCACCGCCAGCGCAATCGAACCCCAACCGGTGATAAGAATGACCGGTGCATCGGGACACAGCACACGCATCCTCTGCAAAAGCTCCAAACCCTCCTCGCCTTTGGTCGTCAACGAAAAGTTCATATCCATCAGCATCAGTTCGGGAACGGTATGGCGCACGAATGTCAGCGCTTCTTCGGGTGAAGAAACGGTCTCCGCTTCATATCCCGCGCGCTTCAACAGAAAAGAAAGCGAGGAACGCACGCCCGCATCGTCGTCAATGATAAGAATCATTTCAATTTTGATTTTAAGTCCTGTATATCCATACCGTAATGTGCACTCCGTTTATCCGGTCCCTTTTCATAAATCTCTTCTAAAGTATAGGTTTTTTCCAACAGCAGACGCTCTTCAATCGTTTCTTTAACCTGCTCTAAACAAGACCGTTCAAACATACTCATTATTTTACTCAATGGATTAAGCAAAAATACGCAATATTTTAAGACGAACCATCGTAATACTTCGTAAATGTATTTCGAAATCATTTATATAGCTTTTCTTTCCTTTTTACTCCCTGACCAACCGTTCGAATTCCGCATCGAGATTCGTGCCATTTATAAAATCGTATAGGGCGACACTGCGGATCTGATACAGGTAATACCAGTAAAGATGCATCTCCGAAATATATTTGGCTCGGGCATTGTCCTTCGATACCTGCGCGTCGTTCAAGTCGAGCGTGTTGATCTTGCCGATCATAAACGATTCGACCGAAGTGGCATACCGCTTCTGCGCAATCTCATCCGCCTCCCGTGCGATGCGCAATTGCCGGGCCTGATTGTTGTAATGTTCGACTAATAAAAAGATATCCTGATTGAAATCCATCTGCTCCTGCTTCAACCGCGAAGACACGACCTCGCGGTTCGATTCCGCGACCTTCACCTGTCCTTTGCGTTTTCCCCAATCGAGAATGGGAATTTTCACACCGACCTGCACAATCTGATAATCCATCAGGTTACGGTAAGCCGAACCGAATTGCCGGTCCTGCCCGGTATAACCCAAGGAAGCATAGAGGCTGATTTCACGCTGCTCCCCTTTAGCTTGCGCCACTTCATAATCCGCTTCCAGTTGCCGGCGACGGATGTTGCGCGCAAAAGGATTATTCTCCTGCGCTTTCGACAAGACGCCGGTATATCCGATTTCAGGATAATCGGCTATCTCGGGAATGGCGGAATCGATACTGTCGTTTTCGCTTAGGCCCAAAAACGATCGAAGCTGAAACATCGCCGCATTCAGGTTCGATTGTTCACTGGTCAGGTTCGATGAGGCTTTAAGGGCGGCGAGTTTCAACTGTAGCAATTCGTTTTCCGATATCTGCCCCATCTTGCGGCGCGCCTGCGCAATTTCGTAAATACGATCGGCATTATCCTTATTCTGATGGGCGATGTGCAGGTTTTCTTTCGCCAGCAGCAACTCGAAATAATACGTAATGGTTTTTAGCGTCACCTTCTCTACATCTTCCAGATAAGAAGCCTGCGCTTCCCGGTAACGCACCGGTTCGATACGGCGTTTCCATTTCAAATCATTCACGCCGAAAACAGGCTGCGTTAACGTCACACCGACCGGTATGCTCATATAATAACGGCTCGCTCCCGGCATATTCAAGGGACTTACGAATTGCAGCGACGAATTCATCGAGAGCTTTCCGCCTGTCAGCCAAATATTCTGATCGACGGATATCTCACCGCTCATTTGCAACGAATTATCACGGATATATTTATACGTACCGTCTTCCGACTGATACAAGCTGTAGCTGCGCCGGTAATCAGGCAGCGTGCCTTTGAAATTCACCTCCGGAAGCAGATCAGCCCGGTAGGTGCGAAATTCCCAGTACGATGTTTTCAACTCATTGAGGGCGACAGCCGCATCGACCGATTGCCGTCGTGCCGTTTCAATGGCTTCGGAGAGCGTCAGCGTTTGTTGCGCCGACACCCCGAAACCGATTGAGATTAAAAAAAGTAGCGTTATAAAAAGAATTTTGTTCATTGTTTTAGCTATCAACATTCATCCATTAGTCATCTGTAATTAGTATAATTAGTAATTAGTCATTTGTAATTTGTAATTTGTAATTTGTCATTAACATTTTACTCTTCTCTCAACGCCACGGCAGGCGGCACGTGTACAGCCTTATGGGCAGGGAACCAAATGCCGAGCAGAATCATCGCCGCCAACAATAGAAAAGTAACGACAAAACCGATCGCATATCGCCATACATTGAACTCCCAATAATAATGCAGGATTTCCATCTTGCCGAGAAACGCGAAGAGTGCCATCACCGGCACAATCGCCAATGTCAGCAACAGCAATCCTTCGACATAATACAGTCGAAGCGCGCCTTTCGATGTTTCGCCGACGGCGATGCGCACGCCGATTTCTCCCCTCCGGTATTGCGTGCGGAACCAAAACGTGCCGGTAATTCCCAAAAAGATATTGACCAATAAGAAAAGGATGATAAAGAAACGGATTTGCAAATCGTTGATATTATCCTTCTGAAACGCTTTTTTATTGGCGGGGATAGACTGTATCTCGCTCAGATAATAGTTTCCGAGGCGTAACTGCTGCGTCATATCCTGCCGGAAGCGCCGGATAAAATCGTGATCTTCCTCCGGTTTTACCCGTACGCAAAACTCTAAAATCGATATATATCCATCTGAGAAAGCACCGAGGGATTCGTCATTTATCGCATCCGCATAATAAGAACTCCAACTTGAGAAATTATCATAACGAATGACGGTAGAGACGGCCCCTACACGATACATCTGAGCCGAATCACTTTGTTCGAAAGAGACGAATTGTCCGACGGCTGACTCGCTGTTTTTAAACAATTTCTTTTCTACATCGGGAGAAATAACCAGTTCGTTCCGCTCCAAAGCCCGTACGAGTTCATCGATACCTCCATTCTTCGACTGATACCTGAACACTCGAAAAAAATCGGGTGTCACTTTCCGATGCAATACGCCCTGTATTGTTAATGTATCGTGATATATATTTTGTGAACGATTACCCCCGTTATGGGGACTTGACACAAACGAAATACTGGCCGCTTCCACCATCGGATTATGCTGCATACGCTCTAACGCCGTATGCAAATACCCCACCCGCGCATCTTCAGGAATATCTTTTATATATTCAGGACTGCTTTCATTCAGCAACCCCAAGCGCATGATGTACGTATGTTCGGTATCGAAACCCAACGGTTCGAAATAATTCGTCAACGACACATGCATATAATCGACCATATACCATAAGAACAGGCCAACCAACAGCAATTCAATCCACACGCCGATATTGTGCTTCCGTTCATTCCAAATCACTTTAAATAAATGTCTAATCATTTTTTTTATAGGTTTTATTTTGATAAAATGGATTCGACAATGGGTTTACGGGATGTGCGCCATGCAGGAATCATCGCCGAGAACAAATTCAATACTACGCAAAAGAGAAAGGCGTACACAAAAATCATCGGGTTGAACAAGGATACCGGGTTTAACGAGACTTCTCCCAGTTGATACGCCATATCACTGTTCCCATAAATCATACCTTTGAAGAGATAGGCGGCCAAATAGGAAAGCAATAATCCGATCACTCCCCCCAACAATGTTTGCAACAGGCTTTCCCATAAGATTTGTGAAAGGAGATTGCCGCGTGTAGCACCGAAAGCGCCGCGGACGCCCAGTTCCGACAATCGTTTCTGCATCCGAGAGCCCATCATTCCCGACAGATTAATGGCAGGGACAATCAACAGTAAAAGCAACACAATGAGATATTGCCTGACGACGATCTTCATATCGGGTTCTTCATTCGCCCATTTACGGTGGATATAGACAAAATGCGTATCGGGTTGATTGCGATAAAACGCTTCGTAATCGGTAAGCGACGCATTGAATTTTTGCCGCAACCGTTCGGCTTCCTGCTTAATGGCCGGAAAATCCGCCTTCGACTGCGCTAATATAAAAACACGGCAAGCCCCGGTTATCCCATTGGTCTCTTCTATCTGAACTTCAGAAGTAATGGGCATCCACACCTGTGAGTAAGCTGCCGTCGCCAAGGTCGAAACATCTTTCACCACTCCACAGATGATATATTCGGTGTAATTAAAGAGAATCGGCTTGCCGGTAACCGAAGTCGTGCCGAAAATCTCGCGCGCGACCTTTTCGGTAATCACCGTCTTACGCAGGCCTGCATCCACATCGGCTTTGGAGTAAGGCTTCCCATCGATGAAAGAGAAGTCGAAGACTTTCCAGAAAGCCTCATCGGTAAGCATCTTGTCGAAACTGACGGCTGATTTTCCGGCCGGCAATGAAGCCAACACCGGTTGAGCATACGCCGATACAATGGTTGCCGCTTCGGGTGTTTGAAGAGCTTTAAAACACTCTTTGGCCATCACATACCCCATAGGGCCGTTAGAAGAGCCTGTGTTTTTACCTCCTTTTTCCCGGCTGCTCACCCATTTCACATAGAGCATCCGGTCGCGGTTGGTTTCAGGGGGATACGGCGCATTCTTCACCTCATACGACATGACGATGACCATAATCATGCAAATGGCCAATGCCGTCCCGATAACGGATATCGCGCTCAGCACCGGATTTTCCTTCAATAAACGCCATGCTTGTTTAAAATAATGTTTGATCATATTTTTGCTGTCGAAAGTCGAAAGTCGAATGTTGCCGGTCACCAGTCACCAGTCACCGGTCGTCTGTCTTTCGACTTTCGACCTTCGACTTCATTTGCTAATTTGCTAATTTGCTAATCTGCTAATCTGCTAATCTGTAATCCCCGATCAGTCTTCCTTTTCAATCGAACTGGAACGGTCTTTGTCTTTCTCGATGCTTTTGGGATTGCCCTTATAGGACACATCGCTCGCTCCGAAAGCGGAGACTTTAAGCGAATCGGTCACATAAAGTTCCACGTCTGCAGCACCGCTCACAGTTGCATCGCAACGGGTTGCCAGCAATCCGAAAGCCGAGACATCACAGCCGCCCGCAGCATCAATCGACAAATAATCCGTGCGCCCCGCCAGGTCAATGTCGCAACCGCCGCTGGCATCCACCACGCATTCTTTTGCTGCGATATTTTTCAAATCCACATCGCTGCCGCCGCTCACATCCAAATCAATCTTTTGCACGGAAGTAAAATACACGGAAACATCTACTCCTCCGCTAAAGTCACCCTCGAAATGACGGCAATCGAGCCTCAAGTCCTCCAGATCGCAACCGCCGCTGAGTTCCAACTCGAACACATCCGCTTTAAAAGGCGTTTGAAACCGAATGTCGCAACCGCCGGAGGCATCGATTTTTGTCAGGCGGGGAACGGTAATGTTTACCCGGCGGATAATATTCCGCGTGCCAAAATTAAAATGATTCCGCGTATTCCTTTCGTTATAGATATGCAATACCCCGTTGCGCACTTCGGTGACGGCATGATCGATAAGATCCTCGTTAGCCTCTACCGCAACGGAACAGGTATTTCCCTGCCGGATGATCACGTCCCATCCGCCGGAAGCATCAATGGAAGAAAAGTTACCCACACGCCGGTTTTGATGAACGATTTTACTGCTTTGAGCATACGACAACGCAGGAGCCATGATTGCAATAAGTATGGCGATGATAATCTGTTTTGTTTTCATATTCATTATTCATTGTTAGTTGTTAATTATTCATTGTTAATTATCAAGATACTTGCCGTCCGTCGAAGAAGCGGATGGTGCGGGATGTTTGGGCCGCCTTGCTTTCATCATGCGTTACCATGACAATCGTACGGCCGTCTTCGCGATTGAGTTGATGAAGCAAGTCCATCACTTCGGCCCCCATCTTCGAATCGAGGTTTCCCGTCGGCTCATCAGCAAGGATGATAAAAGGATTTCCGATCACCGCACGGGCGATCGCTACGCGTTGGCACTGCCCGCCCGACAATTGCGACGGGAAATGGCGCATGCGATGCGATAATCCGACTTTTTTCAGGACCGCTTCGGCCAACCGGCGACGTTCGGAAGCCGACACGCCTTTACGGTACAGCAAAGGCAGTTCCACATTATCCAATACATTGAGCGAATTAATCAGATGAAAACTCTGGAAGACAAAGCCCAGCTTTTCATTCCGGAAGCGGGCGAGTTCGGTATCCTTCATCTGCGCGGTTTCTTTACCGTCGATAATGACGCTACCGGAAGTGGGAGCGTCAAGCAATCCCATCACATTCAGGAGGGTCGATTTGCCGCATCCCGAAGGCCCCATGACCGCGAGAAATTCGCCTTTCTTCACTTCGAGGTTGACATTTTCCAATGCCACCGTTTCGATCTCTTCCGTACGATAAATCTTATCGACTTGATTCAGTACAATCATCTTTTCCATTATCATTGTTTTTATGTTGTTAAAGTTGTTTTATTATCCCCATTCATAACTCATCATTCATCATTCATCATTCATTCCTCCCTCAGCGCCTCCACCGGATGAATTTTCGAGGCCCGGCGCGCGGGAAAATATATTCCGGCAAGGACAATCAGGCAAAGGCTCAAGAAGCAAAGCGCCGTTACTATCGCAAATCGCTTCAGGGTAAACGGCATAAAGTAAGTCGATAAAACATTGAACCGTCCTAAAGCGGCGCCGATTATCATAGCGGGAACCATTGCCAGTATCAGCAAAACGATTCCTTCCGAAAAAAGAATATGCCGTATGCCTTTACAGGTAGATCCCACGGCTTTGCGGAGTCCTATTTCATTTGTCCGCCGCGATGTTCGGAACCAGAACACGCCGATTACTGCTAAAAAGGCGTTCAACACCAAAAAGAGCAATATATATATCCTGTTTTTTACTTGTTCTACGGTATGTTCCAGAAAAGAAGTCCGCATGTCGCCAATAGGTTGAATATCCACAAGATAAAAATTCTGTACATTCAGTCCGTTCATCATCTCCTTGCGGAAAGCATCCTCATCGGCATCCGGTTTCAACCGGACGGACATTTCAATAACTTCCCAATTATTCTCGGCCATTTCGACCACACCTTTATCACTCATTATGTAGAAAAAAGCGGGAAGGGGCGTCCTGAATTCCGCCTGCGGCATCGTTCCGGCGACTGCACAAATATTTCGCATGCTTTCTTCCTCTCCCCATCTTATTTGCTTGCCTACTGCAGAAAGCCCTTCAAAAAGATCCTTTTCCACATCGGCCGTCAGTACAAGTTGTTCCGGTAATAAATCTTCAAGGAGAAAAGGCGATCCGTTTTTCGCACGGATACGGAATACGTCGAAGAACTCCCGATCGACCATATAACAACGGAGATGGCGGGAAAGGGTGTCGCGATGAAGTACCGTATAAGAATCGTGCGTAATGTACGGCTGAGCGACTAAAGAGACGGATGCGTTTTCGACTGCAAGATGAAGCCGCAACCTGTTCGCAATTTCCAGGATATCTTCTCCTTTGGTTTGGGTCAATCGCTCTTCCGGGATATAGCCTTTGCTGTCTTTCTCCCGTTGGGTGATGATCACATTGTACGTATCCTTGATATCCCTGTTGAGGGGGACGTGATACGAAGCATTCATGATGAACAGATAGTCCGTTACATACCATAATGCAATGGCGACGATACATAACTCCGTAAGCAAAAACGCATTCTTCTTACGCTCGTTCCAACAGATTTTCATTACATGCCTTATCATCATTTTTCAACTCCTTTTCAAATCATTCACAATAGGGGACGAAGAGGCGTTCCATGCCGGAATCACCGCTGAAACGGTATTCAACACCAGACAAAAGAAAAGCGCAATCAAAAAGACGACCGGCGACAGGAGCGGACCGATAAATATATCGCGATACAACAGATACAGTAAAAGGTAGGAAAAAGCGAATCCCGCCGCTCCCCCGATGAGTGTATACAAGAAATTATCCATGAATACCTGTGCTATCAATACGCTTCTTCTCGCCCCGAAGGCCTTGCGTATACCGATTTCGCTCTTTCTTTCATCCATTCTCGAAAGCGCCAGTCCCGACAAGTTTACGGCCGGTACAATTAACAGCAAGAGGATCGCGATAATCCCCTGGCGTTTTATTCTTTTCATATCGCCGCCTTCCGCTTTGAGGTTTTCCGTGTCGCCAAAGCGAGTAGTCGGCTGTTCGTACAATTCCAGATCATACTCAGGCAACTGCCGGTTATATGTCTCCTCTCTTTTTTTCACTTCTTTTCTGATGGCGGAAAAATCCGACGGACGCCGGGCAAGAAGTTTCACTAAATAAGATCCGGAAATATTGTCGGCCCAGGGATACTCCCTGATATAGGTGGATGTGTAGGGTATCCAGACATCGGCATGGGAAGAATCCGCAAATTTCGACACGTCTTTCACAACCCCTACAACCGTATACGGCACGTAGCCCAGATAAACCTGACGCCCTGACACATCGATAGTCCCGAATAGTTTGCGGGCTGTCGTACGGCTAATGACGACTTTCTTCAATCCAGAGTTCACATCGGCCTCAGTGTATCCTTTTCCGTTCAGGAAAGAAAAATCGAAGACATGCCAGAAAGCGGCATCCGCAGGCAGCACCTTACATTTGAATTTTTCCGTTTCATCCATCGTTGCAATCAGTTTTAACAAAGGACGCGTAGTAATGGTTACCGCTTCTGTGGTTTCCAAACCGGCAAAGCACTGCTTAGCAGTTTGAAGCGACAGCGACGAGTTACCACTGATTTCCCCGTTTTCTTTATACCGGTATCCCGCCCACTTCACATACAACATACGGTCACGTTTTGTTTCCGGCGGATAATTCTCCACTTTCGCCCGATAAGTCATTACCATAATCATTATTAAACAAATGGCAAGTGCAGTACCCGAAATGGTTATCGCAGACAATACTTTGTTTTCCTTTATGGAATACGTTGCTTGTTTGAAATATTGTTTAATCATATTTTAATCATTAGCTGCAACACAGCCATCCAATTTGTCATTCGTCATTCGTCATTTGTAATTTGTAATTTGTAATTTGTAATTACCCATTGTCTCTCAGCGCCTCGACGGGATGCACTTTGGAAGCCTTGTTGGCGGGAATCCACGCGCTCAAAGCAACGATTACAGCGAGCAAAAGATACGTTAGCCCGTTGGTAATGATGAACCGGAGCCATTTATTAGCCGTGATATAACCGCTGTCAGAAAACTGTTCGCCCAAGGTTTTGATCACGCCGGCTTCGAGCAGGGTAAAGTTGACACACACCGCCGGGACGGCTGCCAAGGTGAGTAAAAGCACCGCTTCGGCAATGTATTGCTTTTGAATCGTCGAACGGGAACTTCCCAATGCCATACGCAACCCGATTTCCCCATGCTTGGCGGCATTGCGAAACCAGAAAGTACCGATAATACCCAATGCCACATTCAACAGGAAAAAGATCATCAAGCCGGTACGCAATCGTATTTCATTGGTGACACCCAACATAAAATCCAAATCCCGCCCCACATTCTTATAACTGACAATGGAACCGCTGACCTCTTTTTTGAATTGCTCAAAGGAGAAATTCGGCGCCACCCGGATGGCAATTTCAGGCTTGGCTATCGTTGTGTCGTTTTCGTAATAGAAAACCGAATGATGAGGTTGTGCATGATCATATTGCTTTTGCGGTTGCACCACATCCGTTACCACATACTCTGATTTGCCATTCATAAAAACACGTTTTCCCATCGGTGAGGCTCCTTTGAAGAGAGCCTCTGCCAGATTTTGTGTCAGAACAACAGAACGGGAATTCGATCGATCCAAACGTCCCAACGCCGAAGGGTTTACGACAGAATGCACTTTAAATACTTCGAAATAATTATTGGAACCTATCGCTTTCATCTGTCCATAATAAGTTTGGGAATTTCCCGTCGAATCAACACTGATGGAAATGCCATTATACGTATCACTATAAGGCATAACACCCGAAAACCGATCGGTGAGGAAAGCGCTTTCCACTCCAGGATATAAACGGACACGGTCGTAAAATTGCCGGAATGCCTCTTTATTTTTATCCGTCAGGCTTTTGTAAGAAATACGGTATGTATCCGCCACATCGTAGCCATTGGGTAACATCCGGTTATGAATCAATACGAATTGGTAATCGACAATATACCATGCAAGGGCAAACACGACCAGTAATTCGGCAAAGATCCACAAATTACGCCGCCGTTGCGTCCAAATCAATTTCAGAATATGTTGTATCATTGACATCATTCGTTATATTTTTTCATCAAGAGAATCGATAATCGTGCGCCGGCTGAAGCGGTAGGCCGGAACAAGCGCCGACAGTACGTTCATTACCAGTACGGCTATAAATGCCCACAAGAAAACTTCTATGTTGAACAGCATGGCGGGGGTAATACCGACTGACGAGCTGATTAATGCGGAAGGATTGCTTAATGTATAAAACAAGAAGGAAGATGCCAGCCATTCTTTCGCCGCAAAAACCAATGCATACGAAACAATAAGCCCGACCACCCCTCCGATAAAAGAAAGCAACAAATTCTCCGTAAGTACTTGCTGAATGAGTACCGAACGTGGCGCTCCGAAAGCTTTACGGATGCCCAGTTCGCCCGTTCTTTTCTCCATGCGGCTACTGTTCAACCCCGAAAGATTCAAAGCGGGAACCATCAAAAAGATAATCAGCAACAAAGCGAACATCGCTTTTATTTGAGGCATATCCAAAGCCCTGTTTCCTTTCCGGAACGAATGCGTAAACGTATCATCCGGCTGCCCCAGCAAATCCATTTTCCATGTCAGATTCGCTTCATACCGGCCAATATGGCTCTCTATTTCTTTCTTTATCCGATTAAAATCTTTAGAAGAATGCGCCAGTATATATACCTTGTAAAAACCTAAAAGGCCTTCCTTAAAAACCCGCTCCTCCCAATTCGGATTCACGGTATAAGGCAACCAAACCAAAGAAAAAGTATTCGGAAGAATATACGAAACATCCTTTACGACACCGCCGACCATGAATTCTTCGGAATCGAGGAGAAATCGCTTATTGAGTGCCGGCTCCGTACCGAAAAGCTGCCGCGCAAACGACTCGGCAATCACCGCCGTGCGAATGCTCGATTGAAACTCTCCGGTAGAAAAGGGATGTCCCTCGATAAAAGAAAACCTGAAGATATCCCAATAAGCCGCATCGACATATTTTACAACGGTAGGAATATCCTCTGTTTGTCCCGGTAACGAAACAGAAGCCTCTTCGCCATATTCTTGCAATTCAGCCGATACACGTTCGGCAGACTTCAAGGGATAAAACACGTTTTTCACCGTTTGATACGAAAGCGAAGCAGCTGCCATACCCGTCTGTGTGGAATCTTTCGGCCTTATTTCTACGGTAGCGACATACATCATCCGACTCCGATGAACCTCTGGGGCAATATTTCCCTCTTTCATATATAAGTACACCGATACAATCATGATCATGGTTATCGCCAATGCGGTTCCCAAAATATAAATCGTACTGAACAGTTTATTATCTTTCAGCAACTGCCACGCTTGTTTGAAATAGTGTCGAATCATATTTTAATCATTAGCTGCAACACAGCCCTCCAATTTGTCATTTGTAATTCGTCATTTGCCATTTGTAATTATCCATTCTCTCTCAGCGCCTCGACGGGATGAATCCTTGACGCCCGGCGCGCCGGCGCGATTACACCGGCCGTAATGATGCCGGTCATTATAAGTACGGTAAATAATTGTGTCTGCCAAAACCTGATCCATGAATAGTCCATGGCGTCATTGAACGTATAAGTAACATCCCAATACGCAAGGCTCGCGCACACAATAAAAGCGGGTATAAACGACAAGAAAAAAAGAATCAAGCTTTCAGAAAAGAAATAATATAGGACTCCCCGCCGTGTAGATCCCACGGCCATACGCAATCCGATTTCCGGACGGCGTGTCTCTATGGTGAACCAAAACGTCCCCAATATACCAAGGAAAACGATAAACAGAAAAAACACAATAACACCGGAAATCACACTTATATATTTTGTGATGCCTGTTGCCGTATCATATACTTCCGCTTTGAAATCGTAAGAAGTGAAATTGAAAAGATAAAACGGTCCTATATTGAGTTTGCTTTTCATATTGTTTATAAATTGTTGTGCAAACCCGTGCGTGTCGGCAGACGCTTTCACTCTAATCCCGATGACCGGTATCGTATAAGCTAATCGAGGAGTATTGAAAGGAGTATAAATAAACGGTTCATAACGCCCGTATACATCGTATTTCATAGAGCGTGAAACGCCGGACACTTTAAAATTGAGTGACGGCTCGTAATGATCATGAAATGTTTTCCCCATTGCCGATCGGGAATGGAACAGCGAATCGGCCAATTCTTCCGACACAACCGCGCCCTGCGGCGTTTGGTTGATATGCCAATCGGCAAACCCACCTTCCCGCATATCGACTTTAAAGACCTTGTCGTAATTACCACTCACATACCGGATGATACCTCTATAGGCATTTTCTTCGTTTACCGCATATCCCTGCATCATCCAATTATCGTCATACGGTTCCGTACCATAATAATAAGCGGCCGCCTCCACTCCGGGATACGCCTCCGTTAACCGGACAATTTGCAGAAGCGGATCAATCCATTGCGCCTGGATGCTGTCGGGGTGACTTCGATTAATGGGAACCGTAGGGTTGGCACCTAATTTTAATCGATACACATGCTCCGTATCCACACCCATCGGTTCGAGGTTTTTCCGGACGACTACATATAGAAAATCCACACAATACCATAAAAGAATCGAAACGACAAATAATTCCGTCAAAATCCAATAATTGGATTTCCTGTTTTTCCACAGTTGTTTGAATGCTAATTTCCACATATGCCTATTCTCCTTTCATTGTATCGATGATGCTTGTCCTCGACACATTCCATACAGGAATCATCGCCGACATTAAATTGATGATAAGGCAAAAAACAAACACCGCTATGAAGACCACCGGTTGAAAAAATAACGACACGGGTAACCGGAAAGCATCTCCGGCGTTAATCGTCATCAAGTCCGATAACAGCATGTTTTTAAAAAGCAAAATGACGATTAAGGATAGAGCTAATCCTATTATTCCGCCGATGAATGTAAGGATGAGATTTTCAAATAGAAGTTGTTCTCCTATTTGACGATTCGCCGCTCCGTATGCTTTCCGGATCCCTACCTCCTCGTTCCGTTTTCGCATTTGCGAAGAAAGCAAACCCGATATATTAATGGCGGGAACAATCAACAAGATGCCTATAAGGACGGCGAAGACTTTTGAGGGATCGGAAGCCTTGTTGCCGAAGAAAATCGATTGAGCATGCGTTACCGTATGTTGTTCAAATGTAAATTCCTGTAGCTCTTCATTGAATAATTCAATTCTCTTTTCGATTTCTTTCTGTAAAGCCGGAAGACCGACGTTCCTTTTCGCCAATACGATCGCCTGACAATTTCCGGGCAGCCCTTCCGAATATTGATGGGGCCCGTTCATATCCTCTTTACCGGCGATGATCCAAATATCGCTGTACGCTTTATTGAACAACGAGCTGCAAGCTTTAACGACTCCCGTAATGCGGTAATCGTAAAAGTCAATCAGGATATTCTTTCCGGTTACATCCGTGCTGTTGAAGAGTTTCAGCGCTATTTTGTCGGTTATAATGGCTTCCCTTCTCGCGGCCTCCGACTGTTCGGCCGTAAAGGGATGCCCTGAAATAAAATCAAATTCAAAAATCCGGAAATAGACATCATCCACCGGACTGACAATTCTTTTTTCACTATCGGAAGAACCGGTTCCTATATAAGCGGCTCCCTCGCCTTTCGCCACGCAATAACTCACCGCTTCGGCATTTTGCAGATTGCCGAAAATCGCTTTTGCCGCCTTATAAGACATGCCGCTGTTGGCCTGTGAATGATCTTTTGTAAAATAAGAATATCCCGTACCGGAATACAATACCCTGCTACGATTCGATTCAGGAGCAATATTTTTAGTCCGGAACGAATATACCATATATAAAATCATCACAAAAGCAATCGTAAAGGTAGTCGCCAACACCGAAATACTATTAAAAACCCGGTTCGAGGCCCACAAATGCTTGAATTGTTTGAAATATTGTCTGATCATAATTTATTGTCTACTGTCGAAAGTCTAATGTCACCGGTCATCCGTCTTTAAACGTTAGACCTTTGACTTCATTTGCTAATTTGTAATTCGTAATTCGTAATTTGTAATTGATAATTTGCATTTCTACTCCTTCACCTTTATCTTATTCCTGTTGCGGTACTCCGACATATCGCTCACGACAACCTGCTGGCCCGGCTGCAATCCCGACACAACCTCTATATATTCGAAATTGCTTTCGCCGAGCTGAACTTTGCGTTTTTTGAGCGTCGAGCCGTCGAGCACAAACAGTTCGTATGTCCCCTTGCCGGTATAGTACGGCCCGTTGGCGATACGCATCACATCGTCTTTCACGGCGTTCATCACATACACATCCGTCTTTAAGCCCGAGCGCAGCCGGGGATGATTGTCGTCATCGAGCTGTACGGTGAATTGAATAATTCCGTTTTTCGACAAAGGCGTCACACTGCTCACAGCACCCGTCAACTGTTCGTTTCCGATCTTCACCACGACTTTATTTCCCGTCGCAATGCGATCGCCGTAACTGTCGGCAATCTCCCCGTCGATCTTAAAATGCGACAAATCGGAAACAATAGCCACTTGCGTCCCCTGCGGCACACGCACCCCGACCTGGTTGTTTATATACGTGAGAATGGCTTTGCGCGGCGAACGTATCTGCGCATCATTCAAGATGCGCCGCGTTTCGGCCAATGATTTGCGGAAAATCTCCAATTCAAGCTCCTGCACACGTAATTCGGCATCCGTCACCTTCTTGTCATTTTCGAATTTCTTGCGCGCCTGCTCCTGTTCGAGCCGCGCCACATTATAACTCAGTTCCGTTTCACGAACCTTGTCAGTCGTTCCCGCACCGAGACTATCCAAATAACGTTCATTGCGTACCTCGACCTCCATTTTATCAATCTGCATATCATTTACTTTCAACTGCATTTCCATATCGCTCAACGTACTGCTGTTTTTGATTCGTTGCTGTTCAATACGGTATTGGCGCACCTGCAATTCATCGAGCATCTTACGGTAATCCGTTTCAATTGTCTGCAAATCGAGTCTTAACAAGGGCGTACCCACATCAACCGAATCCCCGCCTCGTTTGTAGACTTCCACAATACGGCTCTCGATGGGCGTATTGATAATCTCTTCAAATGCAGGCGCCACTTTACCCGAGGCGCTGACGGACACTTCAATCGTTCCGGTATCGACCGTCGACAATTGAATGTTTTTCCTGTTTACAGAATCTCTCAGGAAGGAAATAACGAGTATGACAACCAGCACGCACACGCCTACGACTGCGACTAATTTAATCATCTTACGTCTTCGTTCCTTTCGTAATACTTCTTTGGGGATTTCTCGATCCATTTTATTTATTATTTGTACGAACACCTATGGACAAAGCTTATGCCAAAAGCATAAACATCTATATATCAACAATTGCAAATAAAGAGAGTGTCCGTTATCGAACAGCACCCATTAAATACGGACAATTCTTTTCTCGGATAGGGTTACGGAAACAGACTTTATTAATTTTTAACCTAAAGCAGAGCCTTTTCCCGCTGTTATCTATCGAAAATAAAAAAATAAAACATAAATTTGTAACCAAATAAGAAAGATGTTCTGTTTTGTCGACAAAAAGACTATAGACAGGTATCATATAACAGTTAAGGAATAATGGAAAGCTGCAAAGAATTCCATGTAAACGGAAAATAACGACAGTTTCCACAATTAAGATTTTCCCTTAGAGTTACAAAAGAACCGAATTATTTTGCTATCATTCACTTGTAACCCTATTTACTTGATACTATTTTGCCCATTAGTTGCCGACAAAAACATCGTTATTACAGTTAATTAGGAGCCAACATGAATAAAAGAATCTATCACTCCAGGAAAGATGAATCCTTACTATTCTCTAAAAATGAGGACCAATCGTTTTTAGAGAATCGAAATCTTTATGAATTACTCAACAAGAATCAACAGATTTTGCTTGATGCATTTTATCGAAAGCAAGTCAAAACATTAAGTGTGCGATGTCAGAATGTGCTCCATACTTATTCAATGGACGATTTTTGCCGCATGGCTATTTGCCGGCCGGGCTTTTCATTTCTTTCCCTTAGAAAAATCGGCATAGAATCCGCCAAACAACTGGAAGGCTTCAAAAAGGAAATGGTTGACGAAATACATCGCATAAACACGCTTAAGAATGAAGAGATATTGCTTGAAAACGTCATCATAGAATACGAATACAATGGCGATGAAACCATCATTATCTCCTTTTTGCACAAAAACGGCTATATACCGATGTTTTTATTGCTCGAAAACAGGTTGAATTCGATTCTTTCCTCCAAAGACAGGAATATCATGCGCCAATGGTTTGAAATGAAAGGCGTTTATGAAAACAATTTACCGGAGGTTTCCATACAAAAAGAATATCTTACCCGTAAAAAAGTGGAGAAAATAGAGGAATCCGTATTAAGAAGTTTCTTCGACTTAGACTCTCCTTTTTTCTCCCATAAACAGGATTGGGAATATTACAATTACTTACTCTGCAAAACAGACATCATTACCCCTGAAAGCATTTCCCTGAAGAATTGCCTGCTGAAAGAACGGAGTCATTTATGGCCGGTTTTTGCCATACATGCGCTAGCGGTTATCTTTCATTCCCAACTGACTCTTTTCGGAGGAATCGAGAGTTCTTTACCTCCCAACCGGACTTGGCGAAGCGCTTATCTTATCCACCGTGAACTTTCGGAATCTTTTCTCTTTCAACAATTCAAAAACGAATTTCTCAAAGACGTAAAGCAAATCAAGCGGAATAGCGCTACAGAGATAGACTTGAGCAAATATCTTTTCCGTCCTTCCCTTTGTAAAAAAGCGGGCAAGCATTTCAGCGAACGAGTGCTGAAAATTCTTGGCTTTATAGTGAAATACGAATTTGGATATGAGGTTAAGGAAGGAAGATATGTACCCATTCTAACGACTAACGAACCTGCTTCATCCAATTAAAAACGCCATCAAAAAACCTTCCGGCAGGTGTATGCCACCCGCCGGAAGTTTAAGAGCTTGTTTAAATTTTAGCGAAATATTTTGCTATAGGTAAAAAACAATTCTCAACTACTTTTTTATGCTCTTTCGAGCGTCTTTTTCACTTCTTGTTTTTGATTTAGCCCGCTAAATCTGCCATCAAGAAGCAAAAAATCCATCCCAAAACAGCTATAAAAAACTTTAGTTGTAAAATTTAAACAGGCTCTAAGAAGAATTTTATTTTATACTTTTACGATAATCCGCATTATTTTTGCCAAATCAGTTTGAGGTTAAAATCATCGCCGCCCATACTTTCTTTGGCTTTTTGATAATTCGCCAAATTCGTCCTTTGTAATGTAGAGGGATATTTAAACCGCCGGGGCATGACATTACCTGTCGGGACACCCTCTCCGACAGGCATCTCGGGCATTCCCGTCCTATTATATTCAAACCATTGCTGATAATCACAAAAAAACAAGGCGTAATATTTCTGGATCATGATCCTCTCCAATGAATTGTCGTATTTCGTTTCGGAATTATCGAAATACCCTTCCGGAACAATGGCCCCCCATTGCGTGATAGCCGCTTCGACCGCTTTGCGATAATGATTCGCTGCATCGGAAGAGATAATCGACTTCTGAGCCAATTCGGCTTTGATAAACTCCACCTCGGCATACGTCATTAACGCTAATTTCATCGGCGCTTTTACGATACCCTGATTGGGCAGAGAACCGTTAAAGCTGGGCACCGTATTGTATCCGCTGGGCCATCCGAAATAAGATTTCACCCCGTCATTGGTCGTTTGCTGCGCGAAGATCGGCAATCGGGGATCGTTCCATTCTTTCAGATGATCGATAAAAAATTCCGATAACGCCTTATATGAAGTAAAATCTTGCGGGCGGGTCATAGGCGCTTCCAAAGGATATACCCCCGTAACAGGCAGTAAAGCAGCCTCGTCATTCGATTCGAATAGAGGATAGGCAACCGGATCATTGATTAGTTTCATGATTTCAGCTTTCGCATTCAATCCATTCACATCCAACACCCTTAATAAGACGCGGAGCTTAAGAGAATTCGCAAACTTCCTCCATTTAACGATCCCGGCCGATGTGGCTCCTGATGCCGGAGTTTCCGTATGATATAATAATTCCCCTTCGGGATTATACCGCAATCCCTGCGTTTCATCGAAAAGCAGATTGGCCGAATCCAACTCTTGCAGAATAGTCCGATAAATATCGATTTGAGAATCGAAAGCCGGCGTAAAAATCTTTTCATCGCCCCGTATGGCTTCCGTCATGGGAACATCGCCGAATCCCTCGACCAAAATCTGATAGAGCCAACTCTTCAAGACTTTTGCAATCGCCTCATAATTGGGTTCGTTCAACTCTTCGGCTTGTTCTTCCATTTCTTTTATATTATTCAACCAACGGTAATACGTACTCCATGTACCATCGCCCGCAGCATCCGTCATATAATACCACCCTAATCCGCCGGTACTGTTAGTCGTCACAATGCCTTGCATCAAATGAAATGTAAAGCTGTTATATCGTTCCCAATTATAAGAAGATACATTGTATAGAACCGGATTTAAGAACACGCCGGGGTTTGCTTGCTGCATGCGTGTGGGATCGGTGTTCAAATCGTCTAAGTCTTCACAAGAGGTGAAAGCAACCCCCATGATGAGGAATATGTATAGAATTGTCTGTTTTAATGCGTTCATTATATATAATTTAATCTATTAAAAGCTCAAATTTAAATTGATTCCATAGGATTTGGTAGAGGGCAACGACCCGTTTTCGATACCCACCACCATCGAATTGCCATCTAACGCGGCTATTTCCGGATCATACAGCGGATAATCGGTAATGGTGAGCAGATTTCTTCCATACACGGCAAAGGATGCAGCCGTAAAAGGAGTCTTTTGCAAAAGTTTGGGCGATAAGGCATATTCGAGCCTTATTTCCCGGAGTTTGATATAAGAAGCATCAAAGGTGTTCGTCTCCACATTGGCCCGACGGTAATTTTCTTTGTTATACGCTTCGACGGTGACTAGTTTCGTGTTTTCACTATAACTTCCATCGGCATTTCTTATCACACCGGGCGCCACCATATAAATACCTCCCAATTGTATTAGCGAAGGATCATTTTTTATTCTCGGGTCGTCGGCGGCGATGTAGAACTCCGTGCCCGGAAGCCTGCCGTTGAGCGTATGGGCCAACTTACCCTGTTCGGTCATCTTATGAAAGGATTGCGAATACACCATTCCTCCCATTTGCCCATCAAAAAGGACGCCCAATTTGAAGCCTTTATATTTAAATTCGTTGTAGAATCCGGCTTTCCAATCGGGACTCGCATTTCCGACATATTCAATCTCGGGAGCTTTTTCGGGTAACCCGTTCGCCCCTATGACGACTTTCCCTTCTTCATTACGAACCAACTTATATCCCCATAAATCGGAAACCGTACCGCCGACCGTACCGATTAAGGATACGACCGACCCGACCGTGGCAATCAACTGATTTTCATCGGAGCCTTCCGCTAAGGAAAGGATCTTATTCTTATTCATCGCCCACGTAACCATCGATCTCCACGTAAAGTCTTTGGTCGATACCGGTACGGCATTCAATTCTATTTCCACGCCTTTATTGCGTACGCTACCCGAATTAATCGTCGCCCGCGAATAACCGGTTGTCGGATCGATGGGCGCATCCAAAATCTGGTTTTTAGTCGTATTGTAATAATACGTCAGGTCAATCCCTAAACGGTCGTTAAACATTCTGTAATCGACACCGACCTCGTAATTGGTAGATATTTCAGGTTTAAAATCGGTATTGAACAGCGTGGTGGGTAAAACCAACGAGCCTGAAAAATCGCTCGTTTCGTAGTATTGCGAGGTCTTGTAAGGCTCCGTATCGTTTCCTACCTGCGCCCAGGAAGCCCGAAACTTAAAGAAGCTAATTTGCGAGGGCATCGTAAACAATTCATTCAGAATAAAGCTGCTGCTTACCGACGGATAGAAGAACGAACGGTTTTCGGCCGGTAAGGTGGACGACCAATCGTTTCTCCCGGTAATATCCAAAAAGACCTTATTCTGATAGGCTAAATTCGCCATAAAGTAAAGGCTGTTAATCGCCTTGTTCCGGATAACCGTTCTTACCGAAGGATTGGAAGAGCCGTTGGATAATTTATAGATGCCCGGCGTTTTCAATCCGTTTACCGATGCAGCCAACAAATCATATTTTTGCCTCATCAGATTTCCTCCGCCGGCAACATTGATATGGAAAGCATCCCCAAAAATATGGTGATAGGTAACCAATGCGTCGGAATTCATTTCATAATCAAAGACATTTTCTTTTTTGAAAAAACCGTTTCCAAACACCACATCACTCATAGGACGATGCTGTTCCCTTTGATCGGAAGACAATTGAAGCCCCGACCGAACCATAACATCCAAATGGGGAGTTACATTCATGGTTGCCGAAAGCGAAGTAACATTGCTATGCTTCTCGGAAGGATTTTCCGATTCATGTAATATCACGTAAGGATTACCGATATAGGTGCTATACGGCTGTAATTGTTTTATATTTTCTTGTCCCGTTCTCCACTTCGGCTTTAACCAATCGAGATTTACATTCGGGTTTTGAAAGATAAGGAAATAGGAAATAGAATTACTGTTATAACCCAAGGCGGGAGTATTGTCTAAACTTCTATTCGTATAAGAACTTCTATAATCCAACTTCACTCTTTTAGAAACCTGTTGTTGGCCCGCTACATTGAAAGAAAACCGTTCAAAACCGGTATTGGGCAAAATCCACTCGTTCTTGGTGTAAGTAACCGATGCCCTTACCGAACCTTTATCGTTTTTTCCGGTAATGGCGACGGAGTTGGTAGAGGTAAATCCTAGTTGAAATAAATCTTTCCGGTTATTCGGATAGCCGACCCAAGGAGTAGGCACAGCAGCTCTTCCTTGTGTAACGGGATCATATTGATAATAAAGTTGATTTGCATCAAACGCAGCTCCATAAGCGCTGCTTGTCCCACTCGTCCCGGAGTTTCCGTCGGGCGATGCCCCGTACGAATAATATTGTTTCCCGGCATATTCCGTGCCCGCCTTGCCGATATTCGTCGGCAACCCTTGTCCGAATTCATATTGGTAATCCGGCCATCTCATGACATCTTCAAAATTCAGGTTGGATGAAAACGTCACGCCGATACCTTTCGACGCTTTTTCGCCTGCTTTGGTCGTTACCAATAGTACGCCGTTGGCAGCCCTCGAACCGTAAAGAGCCGTCGCGCTTGCTCCTTTGAGTACCTGAATATTCGCGATATCATTGGGATTTATATCCGCAAAACCATTTCCATAGTCGATGGAAAGTTCCGCCGCCACTCCGGCGCCGTAAGCCATTCCCGGATTGGAAATCGTATTACTCATCGGGACACCGTCGACCACAATCAAGGCGTTATTTCCATTCACATTCAGCGATACATCCCCACGCAAAGAAATCCGGGTAGAACCAATGGGTCCACCGGGTGACACGATATTCAATCCGGCCACTTTACCGCTCAATCCGGCAGACCAATTCGAGGGCATGGTATTGGCAATAGATTCGCCATCCAGGTTTTCCGTAGAATATCCCAATTGCCGGGCTTCTCGCTTAATCCCTAAAGCGGTAATAACCACTTCGTCCAATAATTTCATGTCCTCTTCGAGCGTAACATCCAAGACAGTCCGCCCGCTTCTCGCCACTTCGAGCTCCGTAAACCCGATATAGGAAAACACGATCGTGGCATTGGAAGAAGCATTCAAAGAAAAACGGCCTTCGATATCGGTAACCGTACCGTTATTCGTGCCTTTTTCAATAACATTCACTCCAATGAGCGGTTCATTATTGACATCCGTCACTTTCCCTTTCAACAAGGACGTTTGCGCAGAAATGCCGCCAGCAACTAAAAACAAAGCCAAAACCATCCATAGGCTATGGGCCCTAAAACAAATTCTTTTTCTCATAAAAAATGATGATATTACCTAATTTTTTTCGAGCGCAAAGGAATGAAATAGATGTTACAAAACGGTTAAAATTTTATGAAGTGTTTGTAACAAATAGTAGCGACAAACATTTTGCCAAAGGGCGCCACAAAACGACCTTAGAGAAAAGGAAAATATCCTTCGAAAACAGGAAAATGGCTTTCGAAAAGATGAAAATGACTAAAGAGAATTAGAAAATCAGTATCGAGAAGGGGAAAATAACTTTATAAAACATCAAAATGGCTAAAGAGAACGACAAAACGGCTTTCGAGAAGATGAAATCGATTAAAGAGAACAGGATGCCGGGCAAAGAGAATGGGAACCCCACAAAAAAGAGAAGCCTACAATACCTCCTCTTTGAAAAAGACAGAAAGACACGGACAAGGAAAGGCTTTATCTTTTATTTCTTATTTTCGCCCTCTTTTTCATCCTTACGGGGAGCGGCGTTCAAATTTTTAAGGATCTTGGAATAGGAAAATTTTTCACGCATCAATGGATCGCCCCGATGGAAAGAAGTCGCAATCTTTCCTATAGAAATTGTTTGGCTGTAAATTCCATTGAACTCGGTGACGACTTCCGCCGAGATATCCTTGCTGTCGCCTTTAAGGGTTTCTTGCTTCACATTCGCTTGTTGTACCGTTTCGTCTTTAGCGGCGGCAACGATGCGATCCAATGTTTCGGTAGCAATCCCGGTGGCAGTAAATTCCGTTTTCAACTCTTCCGTTAAACCAGTGGCGAAATGCGACAATAACTCGGCGATAGCCTCCTGATCTTTCTTGGACGCCCGTTTCCAGAAAGTAGCGTAACCCAATGCTTTTAAAATCTCGTCGCGGCGGAGCCTATTCGATTTATAATCCTCGCCGATTTGCGTTTTTACCTCTGAAAGGTCGATAAGCGCATCGTTGCATAATTTCTCCACAACCTCGGTAGCGGCATGCACTCCGGCTTTGGGGTCGATACCCAGATAGTTCTGAAATGCGTTGGAAATGCGTGTCTTAATACCCGTAAAAAACTCTATCGTCCAAGTACTGCGCTTGGATGAAAGGAAAGGTAGGTCGGCAATGGCATTGTCGATCATGATATTGCATGTAGTGAGCATTTCAACATCTTTACCTTGATAAATTCTTGTTATACTCATAATGATTCTTTTTATAAAGGTCGTTAACGATGCAAACTTACAAAAACAGTCGATACGTTATTCTCGACAAGCAAACTTTTTGAAGGAAAAAGCCGACAATTTAAACTTTATTACACATGCAACTATAGTGGTTTGCATTGCTTCACATTTCGAGCGGGAAAATCTATTCCGATTCGTTCGCTTGTGACTTCGGTAATATCAAATTAAGCACCAAACCAATGACCGCGGAAAGACCGATACCCGAAAACGTAAAGCTTCCAGCTTCCAAGACCGCTCCTCCGATGCCGGTGGTAAGAATGAGCGAAACGATAACCAAATTACGAGTATTGTTCATATCGGTTTTATTCTGAATCATATTATTGATGCCCACGGCGGCAATCATGCCGAAGAGCAAGAGCATGATTCCTCCCAATACGGCTCCGGGAATGGATTTCAACACGGCGCTCACCTTCCCGATCAACGAAAAGACAATACCCGCAACAGCCGCCACCCGTATGACCGCCGGATCGGTGACCTTCGTCAACACCATGGCGCCCGTAACCTCGGAGTACGTCGTAACGGGAGGGCCGCCGATAAAGCCGGAGATACAGCAGGCAATGCCGTCGCCAAGCAACGTGCGGTGCAATCCGGGGTCTTTCATAAAATCCTTTTTGGTTACTTCGTTCACCGCATACACATTCCCGATATGCTCGATGACCGGCGCAATGGCAACCGGTATCATAAATAGCACGGCTTCCCACGAAAAGTCCGGTTTTACAAACTGGGGCAATCCGATCCAGGGCGCAGCCGCGACTCCCGAAAAATCGACTTGCCCCATGCATACCGCCGCAATATATCCTGCAATGATCGCCGAAATAATCGGAATGAGTTTAAAGAACCCTTTTGCAAACATACTGATCACCACCGCCGTGATTAACGAGATGAGGGCCAACATCCAGTTTTCCTGCGCCATACTCACCCCGGTTCCCGCCAGCGACAAACCGATAAGGATGATTACCGGCCCGATGACCACCGGAGGAAACAAGCGTTCGATGAGCCGCAAGCCTTGCCATTTGACCAGCGCACTCATCAGAAAATATACAAATCCCACCGCTACCAGTCCCGATAGCGTACCGGCCAATCCATATAGTTCCGTAGCTTTGATGATCGGGGCGATAAAAGCGAAACTACTGCCCAAAAAAATCGGGACAATGCCTTTCGTTACCAAATGAAAGACCAATGTCCCGACTCCCGCGGCGAAAAGCGCCGTCGATGGATCCAACCCTACCAACAAGGGTACTAACACCGTGGCACCGAAAGCCACAAAAAGAAACTGCACGCCGATAATTGTTTTCGATGCCGCGCTTAACTGTTTTTCGTTTTCCATATTCTAAAATGTGGGCACAAAGATAAAAAAATATTTCGAACCGGATGAACAATACAAAATGCAGAATTATGAATTGTCCATTCTCCATTATCCATCGTCAATTGTCAATTCTCTTCGGACATTCGGTAAAATTCATTACTTTTGCAGAAGAAAAAACAGTTTCATGCAAGAGGATAAAAGTCGATTATTGAGTTACGCAATGTACGCAGGTCTTTACTTAGGCCTGTTCTGGGTCGTACAGTACTTTTTCACCATGGCCGGAACGAATCATGCGATATTAGCCGTTATCGATTCGATTTTAAGCATCGGAACGCCCATTCTTCTTTTTTATTATTTAGTGAGGTATAAAAGACTCATCATTCCCGACAGCCGGATGAATTATTGGCACGGCATACAGTTTTCCATCCTGCTCTTCTTTTTTGCCTCCCTCCTCAAATCGGTCATCGTATTCATACACGTCAACTGGATCGACCCGATGTTTATTACAACGTTATATGACAACATGGTACAGATGGCGCAGTCGATGAAGATAGACGAAGCGTTGATCGCGAACATCTCCGAACAGCCCTACCCTACGCCCTCCAGTTATATTATCAATACGGTCATTTTGGGAAACGTTTTCATGGGAATGTTGCTCTCGGTGATTATTGTGCCGTTGGCCATGAACTATAAATCGAAATAGAACAAATCTTTTTTATCGACAGAAATGGATATATCAGTAGTCATACCACTTTATAACGAAGAAGAATCGCTGCCCGAACTACATGCCTGGATCAAACGGGTAATGGATGAAAATGCCTTCTCGTATGAAATCATTTTTGTAGATGACGGCAGTACCGACCGTTCGTGGCCGATCATCACCACAATCAGGAAATCATCTCCGGAGGTAAAAGCGATAAAGTTTCGACGCAATTACGGCAAATCGCCGGCGTTGTATTGCGCATTCCAAAAGGCGCAGGGCGATGTGGTCATCACCATGGATGCCGATTTGCAGGATAGTCCCGACGAAATCCCCGCACTGTATCGCATGATAACCGACGAAGATTACGACTTGGTATCGGGATGGAAAAAGAAACGCTATGATTCGATATTGACAAAAAACATCCCCTCGAAACTCTTCAACGCTACGGCGCGTAAAGTCTCCGGCATCCGGCTGCACGACTTCAACTGCGGCCTCAAAGCCTATCGCCGGGCGCTGGTGAAAGATATAGAAGTCTATAACGACATGCACCGCTACATCCCCATTATCGCCAAGGAAGCGGGCTATACAAAAATCGGCGAAAAGGAAGTACATCATCAGGCACGCAAATACGGGAAGAGCAAATTCGGGGCAAGCCGCTTTGTAAACGGTTATCTCGACCTCATGACCCTTTGGTTCCTGAATAAATTCGGGAAAAAGCCGATGCACTTTTTCGGTTTGTGGGGAAGCGTCATGTTTATACTGGGGTTCTTCGCCATTGTGGCGGTAGGCGCCATGAAGCTCTACGACATGCAGCAGGGCAATCCTTACCGCTTAGTCACCGAATCGCCCTATTTTTATATTTCGCTGACGATGATGATTCTCGGTACGTTATTATTTCTCGCGGGGTTTTTGGGTGAACTTATTTCGCGCAACGCCCCCGAGAGAAATCATTATAAAATAGAAGACGAGTTTTAATTGAAAGTTGCACAGAGAGACGCGGAGTAACCGTTTCGATGAACCGCTTGCCGGCGTTTACGGATAAAGCGAACTTTTAAACAAGCGCAATTAAACAATAAACGATGGGATTCGAATTAGATGAACAAACAAAAAATGATTTAGGAATTTTCGATGTTTCTATCGGAAAATCCCTTTATGATTTGTTTGATCTTTGTATCTCATACGGCGGGAAAAAAAGATTACGAAAAATCATGTCGGAGCCTTCTACCGATAGACATTTCCTAATGAACCGAAGCGACACGATCGCTTACTTTCAATCCCACAGCCGCTCCATTTCGCACTTGGATATCGATAAAAACAGCCTCGACTTTATTGAACATTACTTAAATTATCACGATCAGCCGACTCGAAAACCCAACAAATTCAGCGCTATGGAAAAAGGCTTTATGTATCGGATAAAACCCAATAACGACTATTACATCATTGAAAGGGGTATCGATTATACGATTGAGTTATTGAATAACATCCGAGACTTTTTCACCGGCCTTGACGGGACGGAACTACCGGAATATCTCCATTCTACGCGCGTACAGATGGAGGCTGTTTTCAAAGAGAAAGAATTTACCGCGGTATCCGGCATAAAAAATCTGCGTAAATTAAAAGCGGTTGAAATCGCTAATTTCGATTATATGTTCCGTTATACGCATCGATATCAAATCGATTATTTTGTTGATTTAATCTATTATTTGGATGTGTTGACGGCTATGGCGAAAGCAGCCGATAAATATCACTTGTGTTATCCCGAGCTGCGCCCTTCGTCGGAACAAATCATCCAAGCCGAAGGCCTTTTCCACCCATTGCTCAAAAATGCCGTGGGAAATGACCTGAGAATGGATGCCGGAACGAACATGATTTTTATAACCGGGCCGAACATGTCGGGCAAATCCACGTTCTTAAAATCATTGGGAATTGCCGCATACTTGTCCCATATCGGATTTCCTGTCCCTGCGGTAACGTTTAAAATAAGTATCCTTTCGGGAATTTACTCCACCATCAATTTAAAGGATAATATCCAATTGAATTACAGCCATTTTTATTCCGAAATAAAAAGAATAAAAGATATTGCGGAAAGGCTGGAAAATAAAACCGATAGGCTAGTCATTTTCGATGAATTGTTCAGAGGAACAAATGTGAAAGACGCTTTTGAAGGATCGCTTGCCATCATTTCGGCTTTTGCACATACGAAACGGTCTTTTTTCGTGATATCCACCCATATTTTGGAAGTGGCTGAGCGCTTAAAAGAAGAAAACATCCGATTTGTTTATTTGGAGACCATCAATAAAAATGGAATTCCTTTCTATACCTACAAAATAAAAGAAGGGGTTTCCAATGAACGATTAGGGATGTATATCATTCAAAAAGAAAAGGTGATAGACTCTATAAACGAGGCAAATAAAAGGATAAATGAATCAAAAAAAGAAATTTAATAAGAAACAGCAATGCAAAGACAATCCGTTCTTTTTATTTTTTTTCTACTCTTCCTGTTACCCGGGCTAACTTCTTGCAAACAAAAGGGAGAGAATAAAAAAGATTACCGTTATTTTCACGAACAAGGGGAAATATTTCATACGGCATATCATATAAAATATACTTACGACCGGTCGTTAGGAGAAGAGATTGTGGATGAGTTGCATCGGTTCGAGGTTTCGTTGAATCCGTTTATGGAAAACTCCATCATTTCGAAAGTGAATCGCAACGAACCCGTACAGTTGGATTCCTTTTTCATTAGGGTATTTAATAAGGCCGAGGAAGTTTCCGGCGTAAGCGACGGCAAATTCGATATCACCGTCTCTCCGCTGATCAATGCTTGGGGTTTCGGATTCGACAATCCGGACAACGTCACTCCGGAAACGATCGACAGCTTAAAAGAGTTTGTCGGATACCGCAAAATATCCATCGATGCAAAGGGCAACATCGTAAAAACCGATCCGAGGGTCCAACTCAATATGTCGGCGATTGCCAAAGGCTATTCATGCGATGTGATTGCCCGTCTGCTTCAACGTCATGGCATCGAGAACTATTTGGTAGAAATCGGCGGAGAAATCGTAGCCAAAGGTATCAATGAAAAAGGCGAATGCTGGCGCATCGGAATTGATAAACCGACCGACGATCAAACGCCCGCTTCCCAGGAATTACAAACCGTGCTTTTGTTATGTGACAAATCGATGGCTACCTCCGGAAACTATCGCAATTATTACATCAAAGACGGCAAAAAATATGCCCATACCATCGACCCGTACACCGGATACCCTTCCGAAAACGAAATGCTCAGCGCTACGGTACTGGCCGACGACTGCATGACGGCCGATGCCTATGCTACGGTATTTATGGTGGCCGGACTGAACGAATCGGTGAAACTGGCCAGAACGTTACCGGGCTTGCATTACTTTTTTATTTATGCAAAGGCCGATGGTACTACAGGCGTGGCTTACTCGGATGGTTTTGAAGAGTTTTTCGCCGATAAACTGGATATTTTAATACAATAAGTTATGAACCGAAACAATAAAAAAACAACTACTGAGTCCAAACGCGTTGCAAGCAACGTATCTATTGAACCTTTGCAGGCTGACGAAATACGGGGATTGCGTATAGAGTATGAACTTTACGAGACCATTGGCGGAGAAACCCTTATCGCTTCGACCCCCAAAGGTATCTGCTTCCTGGCTTTCGGTTCCAGCGAAAAAATCATCGAAGAATTACACCGGAGGTATCCGGGAGCTTTGTTCGACAAACGATCGAACACATTGCACCGACGGGCATTGACGCTCCTCGAAGGAAAGCCGTCGGACACATCGCTTCCTTTACACATCCGGGGTACCGAGTTCCAAACAGACGTGTGGAAAGCCTTGTTATCCGTTCCTAAAGGCAAAACAACCACCTATCGTTCTCTCGCGCAATCGGCAGGTCATCCGGGAGCCATTCGTGCGGTAGGCACTGCCATAGGAATGAATCCGGTATCGTACCTCATCCCCTGCCACCGGGTTATCCGCAGCGACGGCAAGTTGGGAGGTTACCATTGGGGCATAGAACGAAAACAAGCTTTTCTCGATCTCGAGCAAAAAACCGATCACCACTAACCCATAAAGAATATGAAATTAATGCATGACCGTTCTCTGTTTGTTTTATTTTTTGTCAGTTTTTTTATTCCTTCTATTTGCGCACAGGAGGCAGATTCGGTTTCTTATCCGAGCATGAAGATCTCCGGCACACTGAAAAACAAGTTCGAATATGCCAGCGAAACAGGCATGTCGCGCTTTTCCGTGCGTAATTCACGTATAGGGGCTTCAGGAAACATCAACTCGTTTTCGGGCTACAAAGCGCAAGTCGAATTAAGCAATGAAGGCCGCTTCGAAGTATTGGATTTGAGCGGATCCTTAAAGCCGGTCGACGGGCTTTCCTTAACGCTCGGCCAAACCAGCGTGCCCATTTTCAACCAATACATCGTAAGCCCTTCCGAAATGATGTTTGCGAACAGAGCGTTCATTGGAAAATATTTTTTAAGTACACGCGATTTAGGTTTTAGAGCGGATTATGAATTTAAAATCGGTTCGATCCCCTCTTCATTTGAATTGGGAATCTATAACGGCAACACCATTAATGATCCGGTATGGCGCGATCGCTTATCGTATGGCGCCCGGCTGGCCGTAGGCAGCATGAAGGGATTTCGCAGCACGATAAAATATTACGATTATCAAAATGAAGATATTCACTATCTTTTTTATGGCGCCGATCTTCGCTATGAGGCGCGTAATTGGAAATTGGAAACCGAGATCATGAAAAGAGACAGTCGCGTAGAAGCTGAAAGCGATATGCTTTCTTATTATTTTCAAGGGGCCTATTTTATTCCTTTAACGAAAAGCCGCTTTTTCGACCGGCTGGTTCCGGCTGCCCGATGGGATGCCATTGACAAGAATCCGGACAATAAAGGATTCGATGTCAATCGCCTGACCGTAGGATTGGGCTTCGCCTTTGAACAAAAAAACATTTCCTCGATCCTTCGTCTCGACTATGAATGGTACTTCATCGAAAATGAACTCGATATACTCAATAAATATCCCGAAATGGATTCCGATAAATTTACCGTCGAACTGGTTTTTACGTTCTAAGAAAATGCAGGGACGGGAGGTAGGACGTTGGAGGTTGGAGACTGGAGACCGAAGACTGAAGACCGGGGACCGGAGACATTAGACTTTCGACATTAGACATTAGACATGAATATATCAGATAATAACAGAATTACGCCCGACTATATTTCGGATTTGAACGATAACGAAATATTTGTTTTTGGAAGCAACCTCGAAGGCTATCATGGCGGCGGGGCAGCTAAAATGGCCTATGAGAGATTCGGAGCAATATGGGGGCAAGGTTGCGGTTTGCAGGGCCAATCCTACGGCATCCCCACGATGCATGGAGGCGTAGAGGTCATTCAACCGTATGTAGAAGAGTTTATCGATTTTGCCGCCGAACATTCCGACCTCACGTTCTTAGTAACGCGTGTCGGATGCGGGATAGCCGGTTTTCACGAATCGGAAATCGCCCCGTTGTTTAAACGCGCGCTTTCCATCAAGAATATATGGCTTCCGGCAGGATTTGTGAAAGTCCTCACAGAAGAATAATAGAATTTAAAAGAGGCCGTCTCAAATTCGCATCTTTTATTTTATTCAAAATCCTTGGGAAACACAGCCCGGTTTTTACCGTTCCGTCCAATAAGCGGATCCAAGTAACAAACTCCCGCGTACCTTCTTTCAGTTCGACAATCCGGGCATTACCGGCTCACCCGTAACCACATCACCGGCAAACTGAACAATTTTAAAAGTCCCGTCCGCCTTGAAATTCAACTTCTATGCATGTGCAGAGAATCCTACCGAAAAAAGGAAAAGCCACAGAAACAACTTTTTGAGGATATCGTTTCTCCACATACCAAAAGTTTTTTAATTATACCACATATAAAGAACTAATAGACTCATTATTATAAACCCGGATAATGGAGTTGGCAAACATATCGGCAACCGAAAGTATTTTTACTTTTTCCGACTTTTTAGAATAAGGTATGCTGTCGGTAAAGATAATTTCTTTTAATGCGGATTGGTTCACCCGTTCCGACGCCGGATCGGACATCACGGCATGGCTGGCGATAGCTCTTACGGAGTTAGCCCCTTTATCCATAATTAAATTAGCGGCCTTGGTAATAGTTCCCGCCGTATCGACAATATCATCGATAATCAGCACATCCATCCCCTTTACATCGCCGATAATCTGCATATCGGAAACTTCATTGGCTTTCTTCCGCAATTTGTAACAGATCACCATCGGACATCCTAAAAACTTGGAATAGGCGCTGGCGCGTTTCGTTCCTCCCACATCCGGTGTCGCGATCACCATATTACTCAAGTCCAATCCTTTCAAATAATCGATAAAAACCCCCGAAGCATATAAATGATCTACCGGGACATTAAAAAATCCTTGAATCTGATCGGCATGAAGATCCATTGTGATCAACCGGTTGATTCCCGCCACATGCAGTAAATCTGCAATGAGTTTGGCTGCGATACTCACACGGGGCTTATCTTTCCGGTCTTGCCTCGCCCATCCGAAATAAGGAATCACGGCGACAATGGATTTGGCGGATGCACGCTTTGCGGCGTCGATCATCAACAATAATTCCATCAGGTTATCGGAATTGGGAAACGTAGATTGAATGAGAAATACCTGCTTACCACGTATAGATTCCTCATAAGATACGGCAAACTCACCATCGGCAAAATGTTCGATGATCATATTTCCCAACGGACATCCAATGCTGTTACACACTTTTTCGGCAAAATAACGAGACTTGGTGCCGGAGAAAATTTTAAACGGCCTTTCCTGCATGCTGTTTTATACTATAGTTTAATTAATATTATTTGAACAAGACTACTCTCTATTGATTGAATTTTTCGCCACAAAAGTACAAAAACTACTTCTAATAAAAAATGTTTACAAAGAAGAAATCTTATACGCTTCTCCCGAGTGTGCTCCAAGAGTCACTTTGAGAGAGCCTTGCGGCGAGAAAAATAATTCCGCGCCATCTCCGCTAAATAACGGTCGCGCCTTTCCCCCTTGTAAATGATTTAACTCAAAGAACGCATAAGCATGCGGAGGAATATGAATGGAGACCTCTTTGGCATGATTATCGAAATTGACCACGACCACGATTAACTCTTTTTTGTCGCTGCGAAGGAATGCGAACTGTTTGGTCGAGTCGAAATCGGGATTATCATAATTAGCCGGCATCAAGTCATAAAACAATCCCTGCGAAAGCGCCCTTTCGTTATGGCAGCTTTTTATGAGTTTGGAGTAAAACTGCTGCAACCGTTTTTCTTCCACGGTCAGTAACTCGTCATTCCATTTGCCTCCATTGTTCCATCGCCGCACCGTATCCACCGACCAATAGTCAAAGATCGTGGTACGGCCGTTTTTACCGCTATATCCCTCTTCATCCATACCTCTTTCTCCTAACTCTTGTCCGAAATAAATCATGACCGGATTTACATTCAGGCACGACGTTAATACCATGGCGGCAATTCCTTTGTCGCCGCTCTTCAGAAAATAATCGGAGGCGAGACGCTGTTCATCGTGGTTTTCCATAAAATTCAACATTTTATGCTGTATATCCCCTACATTGTTCAACGTAAACGTAATATCGGATGCCGGCCGATATCCGCACGACACATCACGGAGCACGTCATATAATCCGACTTTATCATAAAGATAATCGAAGACCGTATCGGCTAAGAAATCCCGGTATCCGGAAGGATTATATATTTCGGCGATAAAAAGCAGTCCGGGATACTGTTCTTTTATTTGCGGAACCACCCACCGCCAGAATTCCAAAGGAACCATCTCGGCCATATCGCAGCGGAAACCGTCGATTTGTTTCGCAGCCCAAAACAGCAAGATATCTTTCATCTTTTTCCAGGTATCGGGTACCGGAGAAAAATAGGTCTGGCGGCCGTTCAGATAATCGACTCCATAATTGAGCTTTACTGTTTCGTACCAATCATATTGTGTCGGATTATTGGTGAAGCAATCATTTCCGGTAACTTTTGCCGGCTCCTCGTGATACCGGGCATGCGTGAGTTTTGCCGGCGCTATTTGCAGGTGCAACGCTTCGCCGGGCAGATAATAAAAGTTGTTTTGAGGGGAAAAAGCGACGGACGGATCGTCGTGTTCCCCAAAATCTTCGATACCGGCAGGTTTATTAACCGATCGGTAATTTCTGGCCAAATGATTCGGTACAAAATCGATAATAACTTTCAACCCGGCTTTGTGTGTACGATCTACCAGCTCCTCGAATTCCTGCATACGGTTCTCCACGTGCACCGCCAAATCGGGATCCACATCATAATAATCGCGGATACTATAGGGCGATCCGGCATTTCCTTTGATAATTTCAGGATATTGTTCGGGAATGCCGTAACGCGTATAATCGGTTATGGAAGCATGAGCCAACACACCGATATACCACACATGGGTATAACCGGCGTCTTTGATAGTTTGAAGCGCCGTATCGGTGAAGTCGTTAAACTTTCCGCATCCGTTTTCCCCGATGCTTCCGTCCTGGATATTGTTTGCCGTCCGGTTTCCGAACAATCTCGGCAACACTTGGTAGATAACTATTTTATGGGATTGCATGCTAATTATTCCGTTTAATATAATGAATGATCTTTTCACTGAATTCCTTATACCGCAGGCACCGCCTGACGATTTTCAACGACGCTTCTTCGCCCATGGTATGGGCTGCACAGGTATACCCTAATTCTGAGATCGTATCGATATTATTCAAATCGAACATGGTGTATTTTTCCACGCCCGGGGTTTCAATCAAGATATCGCATAGTTTTTTATCTATTAGGGTATTCGCGTTAGACATCAGATTAAATGTCCGTTCGGCCATTTTCCGTATATTATTCTTTTCAGCGGGGGGAATCATGAGCGACACATTGACTCCGATTACGAATTTGCATTGTTTGCGAATGACCGAGACAGGAAAGTTTTTAAATAATCCTCCGTCTACATAAGCTGCACCGTCGATATATTGCGGATGAAAGACAATGGGCACAGAGCACGACGCGACAACCGATTCCACCAAATTATCACCTTGCGAAAAAACAACGCTCCGGGCATTATTCCAGTCCGTAGCTACAGCCACAAAAGGAATTTGCAACTGCTCAAAGGTTTTCGCCCGGAGGTTACTTTTCAGGAACTTATAAAGTCCGGTACTCTTAAAAAATCCGGTTTTGGGTAACGTGAATTCAATAAATTCACGAAACTCACGGCCTTTGAACAGATCGGAAATTTCAAGAGGATGAAACCCGTCGGCATACAACACGCCGGCCAACGCACCGGCACTGGTCCCGGCAATGATGTCGGGCTTCAACCCGTATTGTTCCAGTACATTCAAGGCTCCTAAGTGAGCAAAGCCTTTTGCTCCTCCTCCACTCAAGGCGTAACCTAAATAGTAGTCATATTTATTACGGAACACAGCCATATTTTCGCCTTATTTTCAAGTAATTTTAGCGTTACAAATATGGCACTTTTTTTCGGGTTATTCAAATAATCACGAGGCTATTTTTTACTGAAGGTGTTATTAAGAACAGCTTTCTCATGTTACCGAGATTACCGTTTATTTCTATAACGGTTTCACAATAAAACCCTGATTCTGCAATAATTCAACTGGCTCCGACAGGAATCGTATCGGATTGTGCCGGATTATTGTTTTTATCGGCTTTTCCTGCACAGGACAAAAGAAAGAGTAAAAGTAAAAATAGGATATGATTTGTTTGTCTCATTAATGAATAATTTTAGTTATTGATAAAGTGTAAAACATACAGTAGGCGCCTGACCTATCCAAGTTATTTTTACCCAATCGGAAAGTAGGAAGAGTTCTAAATACGGAACAACCGGTTAATTTCATGTTGTTATCTTTTTTAATAAGGGTTTGATTATGTATTTCTAAAAACTACGTTCAATTGTACATATGGAGTACCAGAAAGTATGTTATTTTTCCTCTTAAAAATCTGAATATAGATATCAAGGTAATGGGCATCTGTCGATTTAGATAAAGAGAAGTAACAGCAGACGCCTTAGCTAATCCAAGTTGTTTTTGCCTAATTGGATAATACTGACAGGTATTGATAAAAAATAAATGACGGATTTCATATTTATAAATATGGTTCTTCTTATAATATATCCTTATTTCTTTTCTTCTTCTTTCGGACTTCCGCCCCGGTCGATGATGATGCGGGCGTTCTTGTAATCCCTGTAAA